>Ga0256914_1000008_pt1 | contig 239735 bp, 182 predicted proteins | sample HulkmetaG_FD_191571 | JGI IMG/M metagenome (GOLD analysis project Ga0256914, IMG submission 191571) | Hydrothermal chimney microbial communities from Main Endeavour vent field at the Juan de Fuca Ridge, Pacific Ocean - Hulk | ecosystem: Environmental > Aquatic > Marine > Hydrothermal vents ...
ACACAGGTTGCAGAAACAATGGTGGAATATACAAGTCAGATGCCGGATATTAATCTGAAGGTATATCTCGGTTTGCCGGAGTTTGCGAGAAAAAGGGGGGACAGACTGTTTGTTTACGTAAACAACAGAAACATAAGAGACCGCTTTGTAACACGTGCTGTTTTAGAGGGTTACGGACAAAGGCTCATGAAAGGGCAGTATCCCCAGGCAGTGGTTTTCATTGATATTGACCCATCAAAAACAGATATCAATGTGCACCCTTCAAAGGAGGAGATAAGGTTCCACGACAGTTTCAGGGTCTTCAGGGCTATTGTGTCCACAGTAAAAAGCGGTCTCAGGGCCGTTAATCATGCCTACAGGGGCATTGCCAGTTCATCTGATCTTACCGGAAACATTACCAGCCATTACATCGCGGAACCTCCTGCAAGGGAATCTGAAGACAATCAGGAATGGATTTTCTCATATACAGACGGAAAAACCACCGAACCTGCTCTGAAAAAAGATCTGCCGGCTGTTATTGGTCAGCTTGGCAACTCATATATTATCTGCGAAACAGAAAAAGGACTTATGCTTATTGATCAACATGCTGCCCATGAACGCCTGGTTTATGAGGCCCTCAAAAACAGCATGGCTGCCTTGCCAATGGCATCTCAAAAACTTATCACACCAATCCAGATTGAACTTTCAGCCAAGGAAAAGGCCATAGTATTTGAAGAAAATCAAAAACTTGCAGAACTTGGTATAGAACTTGAGCACTTTGGCGGAAACACCTTTCTGTTGAGGGCATATCCTGCTGTATTAGACACGATCAACTGGAACGCCCTCATACCAGAGCTCCTCCTGGAACTCAAAAAAAACACACAGGTCAGGGAAATGCTCTTTGACAACATGCTTTCCATCATGGCCTGTCACAGTGCAATAAGGGCAAGACACAAGATGGCCCGCGAAGAGATGACAGATCTTGTCAGGCGTCTTAGCATGGCAGACCTTCCAACAAACTGTCCCCACGGCAGGCCTGTATTCAAGGAGATAACGTATACAGAAATTGAAAAGATGTTTAAAAGGATTCTTTAACATGTATGAATAATCAACCAAAGCCAAAGATAATCGTAATAGCAGGTCCAACGGCAAGCGGAAAAACATCCATAGGAATTGAACTTGCCATGCGTTTTAACGGTGAGGTGGTAAGTGCAGACTCAATGCAGGTTTACCGCAAAATGGATATTGGAACAGCCAAGCCGGGAATCATGGAACAGAAAGGAATCCGTCACCATATGCTTGACGTGGCAGATCCGGACCAGGAATTTAATGCGGCCATATATGCATCTATGGCCTCTTCCATTATCAGGGACATACACAGAAGAAAAAAAAACTGTATTATCGTAGGAGGAACCGGCCTTTATATAAAAAGCCTTGTTTACGGGCTTATGCCCTGCCCTCCTGCTGACCACAAACTAAGGGAGCTTTTGCGCTCCCAATGCCTGAAGCACGGATCCGAAAAACTCTACAGGGAACTTGAACGTACAGATCACAAATATGCAGCCAAGATCCACCCAAATGACACCTTAAGAATTATCAGGGCAATAGAAATCATCCGTTTGACCGGCCTTGCGCCTTCCGTGCTGGCCGCAAAACAGAATCAAAAAAAGGCCCGTTATAACTTACTGGGTCTCTTTCTGCACACAGACAGACAAAATCTGTACCGCAATATAGATACACGGGCTGATTACATGATAGAAGCAGGACTGCTTAAAGAAACAGAAGAACTGCTGGAACAAGGTTATTCTCCTGATCTTAAACCCCTGAAATCCCTTGGCTACAGGCATATGGTAAATTATCTGAGAGGTGTATGGTCCCTTGACGAGGCCATACAGAACCTTAAAAGAGATACACGAAGATATGCCAAGCGGCAGATAACATGGTTCAGGGCAGACCAGAAGATGATATGGACAGATCCAAATGATATTGATAAGGCTGCTGAAAAGATAAAGGCCTTTCTGGCAGACAGTTAACAGTAATCCGGCAGGACAAGAATTTACATGCAAGAAGGGATATGGATCACAACTGTGTGCCCGTCCATATACGGTACAGTAAAATCTGCAAGAACTACGGGGTTTATATGACAAAAACATACAATACAAAGCAGAAAAGACAGTGTAATGATGCAATCATGAAACATGCAGACAGTGTTTTTGCATACAGGATCAGCCGTAATTTCCATATTTCCATTATACTGCTTATGATATGTCTGTGCATACCCGGATCAGCAGCAAAGACCGATGCCGGCATGCGTAATAACACTGGCAAGCCTGACAATAAAAACCAAGTAGTGGCCATGGGAATGGCCATAATTACAAACAGCAACATTGCAATGGCAAAAAAAAGGGCAGTTGCTGATGCACAGAACAAGGGCATGGAAAACTATCTGTTGAACACAATACGCCTGACAGTCCCTGCAGATAACCTGCAGGGATTTGTTTCAAGGATAATACCAAAGGCAAAAAAAGGCATTACAAGCTTTAAAATAATGGCGGAAGAACAGAACAAAGGGATATACACAGTAATGATACGGCTGAATATCAACAGTGAGATTATCAGGCAGTATCTTGAATCAGCAGGACTTTTGCACAAAGACATGCCTGCCATCAAGGTATTGTTTATGGTTTCTGAAACGAGAAACGGAAAGACATCCTACTGGTGGAAGGATCCGGAGGCATATCCTCCCATGACCCTGACAGAAATCGCCTTGGCAAAGACATTTCAAAAAAGGCATATGATACCTGTGGACAGGACATTCCTTCCCCCTGATATTAATAGATACAATAACCGGGCATCCCCTGATCTTCAGGACGCAGATCTTGTTTCATGGGCAAAGGCCCTGTCTGCCGGTATTGTTGTAGGTGGACATACCATCATTGAAAAAGACAGAATAACAATATCATTAAAGGCTATTGATATAGCAAACGGCATTACAATCTATCAGGACCACCAGACTGAGTTGCTCGGAGAACACAAAAATACAGACAGCTTGTCTTCAACCATGGAACAGATACTAGACCGAACAGCATCAAAAATGGCATCGGTTATTTTTCACTCTGCAAGATCCGGGCATGAAACAATCCACCGGATTAATATTGAGCTTACAGGCATCAACAGTTTTATACAGTCAAGGGCATTCAAATTATTCCTTAAAAACAGGGTGGCACCGGTACAGGGGGTAAGAGAAACGGCCTTGAAACAAAATTCCATCTCATTTGCAATTGAATCAGAGGTAAAGAGAGATGACCTTCTAAGAATGATCCTTCACAATAAAGATATTCCCTTTTCAGTAACTTTTATCGGGTTATCCAAAGACAGTGGAATAATCCTCGGAATCAAACAGAATGAAACCTGCACAAAAAGATCATATCCAGAAATGCAGGCACAAAAGGCCATAACTGAATGACTATCCCTAATTTTGTAACCCTGATCCGAATCATTCTTACCCCTGTGTTTTTAGTCTGTCTGATAGATAACAGGGTATTTGCAGCGCTGGTTGTTTTTATTGCTGCAAGTGTAAGCGACGGTGTGGATGGCATGATCGCCAGAGTTTTCAATCAAAAAAGCAAGATCGGCGCATACATGGACCCCCTTGCAGACAAGATTCTCCTTATTACCGCCTTTCTGACCCTTGCAGTAAAAGGAATTATCCCGTCCTGGCTGACCGCGGCTGTTATTAGCCGGGACATAATAATAATGTTGGGGATCCTGATTCTTCTGTTAAATGGCGTAACCTTTAACATGAAGCCCTCAATATTGAGCAAAATAACCACATGCGCCCAGCTTGGAACCATATGTATAGTGCTTGTAAATGTCTGTTTTGCCATACTAACAGCAAATATTATAACATTGGCATTTTTCATAACCGGCATTCTAACTATTGTTTCAGGTCTGGGCTATATGATAAACTGGTTCAAGATAATCAACAATAATCTCCCTTCTGACAGTGATGCTGCTTGACAATTGTTAAAAGGATTGATAATAGATAATTTTCGTCCATGAATTAATTCCGGCAACAGAAGGTATTCAATACAGAAATAAAAATTCCTGTGCAAAATACAGGGAACAGATACGTGCTTCAGTACATTGCACACAGGAAACATGCATATTGACGCAAAGATTGAAAGACATGGCCATTTACGGATGGAAACCAGGCAGGAATATTTTTACAGGCACGTAGCTCAGGGGGAGAGCACTACCCTGACACGGTAGGGGTCGTGGGTTCAAATCCCACCGTGCCTATCACACCTTTTCATATATTCACATATCACAGGCAGGTGTCAATATCATCTGCGGTCACTGTCTGCCCGCAAGGGCCTTTTCTTTTCCAAAACATCTCTGACCGCTGAATCAAGATGTTCCAGAGAAACAGGTTTCATAACGGTCATGGTAATCCCAAGGGCACCCATCTCTCTATCTGTCAACTGTTCACTGAAGCCGGTACATATAAAAACAGGTATATCAGGCCTGATTTCCTTTATTTTTGATGTCAGTTTCAACCCGTTCATATTCGGCATGGTCATATCTGTAATAACGAGATCAAACGAATCAGGCTTTGCCTTGAACAGATTCAATGCCTCTACGCTACTTGTTCTGTGTGAAACCCTATAACCCAGGGCCTCCAGCATCTCGTGCAACATAACTGCAATCATTTCCTCATCATCAACCACAAGGATACGTTCATTGCCTCCTTTAATATCATCCTTGAAAACAGCCTCTGTTTTCGCGTTCTGCTGCTCTATCAAAGGCAGATAGATACTAAAGGTTGTGCCCTTGTTTATTTCACTTTTCACATCTATATGTCCACCAGCATCTTTGACGATTCCATAGACAATAGCCAGTCCCATTCCAGTCCCTTTATCCGGACCTTTTGTCGTAAAATACGGCTCAAAAATCCTGTCCATTATAACAGGATCAATGCCACAGCCTGTATCCCTGACCGTAAGATTGATACACCTTTCAGGCGGTCTGTTATCGATAGAAACCTCTTCTTCCGTCAATCCCACCTCCAGTATCCCACCGTCCGGCATGGCCTGAAATGCATTGATACAAAGATTCATGACAACCTGATGTATATGGATGGAATTGGCCATAACCGCGCCGCAATCAGGATCCACATACTTCCGTATTTCAACATCAGATGGAACTGATGAGCTCAAAAGCTTGATAACCTCTTTTAATATGGGTTGTACCAATACAGGCATTTTCTTCTCATCATTCTGGCGGCTGAATGTAAGAATCTGCTGGACAAGATCCCTGGCACAGGAAGAACACTGAATAATCTGTTCTGCATATCTTGTCACCAAAGACTCATCATTGGGCTTCTGTTTGATCAGTTCTCCATACCCCAAGATTGGAGACAGAACATTGTTGAAATCATGAGCAATTCCACCGGCAATGGTGCCTATTGCCTCCATCTTTTGCATTTGCATCATCTGTTTTTCAAGCCTCTTTTTTTCGGTCATATCCCGCACAAAGGCTACTATGATTTCAAGATCGTCTGTTTTTACCGTGGTTACACTTACCTCTGTATCAAGTATGCTGCCATCTTTCCTTAAAGCAGTGGCATTCTCTATAACACCTGCTCCCGTCTCCGGTTCAGTGTCTGCCGAGGATATTATTTGTTTAACCACATCTTCAGGATAAAAATCATATATGGTTTTTTCTTTCAGCTCCTTTTCCGTGTATCCCAACATACGACATATTGCCGGATTTCCATACAGGTTTTTGTGCGTCATGGAATCTATCATTGCAATACCGTCAGGAGATGCATTAAACAGGAGTCTGTACATCTTTTCCGTTTCCCTGAGCCTGGAAATATCCACACCTTCAACGATTACCCCTGATACCACACCGGTATTCTCAAGTATTGGAACAGTACTGAAAACTACCTGCAGTTTTCTGCCTTTCTCTGTCACAACTGTGATCTCCCTCCGGGTTCTTTCTCCTTTAAGGGCAGCAAACACTGCCTTTTTAACATCTTCCCTGCTGACAGGATCAATATATCCACTATCCCAGAACAAGCTGCCAAGAATATCTTTTTCCCCGTATCCAAGGGAGGTTACAGTTTTTTTATTTACAAATTCAAGCCTGCCATCCGTATCCAGAATCCCTGCAAACGTCGATATGGAATTGATAAGTTGGTAAGATTTCTTGAGGATACTCTCGGTTTTCCTGATATCTGTTATATCCTGTGCCTCGGCAATGATATAAACAACATTTCCATATTCATCCACAACGGGATTCAGGGTTAAGAATACATACCTTGTCCCGTGGATCGTGTTTAATGACGTTTCACGGACTACAATTTCACCTTTTGATGCCTTTTGAATCCATTCCATCAGATCGTTTCTGACATCTTTGTCATGGCTCCACCAGTAGGTTTCAAAGAACGGTTTTCCGATCAGTTCATCTTTACTGCAACCAGCAGCATCAACCGCTGCACTGTTTACCATGCTCAGGATACCATTTGAAGTAAGCCGTGCAGTAAATGACAGGTGATTGTCTATGAACTGCTGCAATTCGTTGTAACTATTCCTGAGTATTGCCCTGGATCTTTTCTGCCTCGAGATATTTCTTGCAAATACACAGCAGACCTCACGGTCATCAAGCCCGATGTAACCGGCCACTATCCCAACAGGATATATCGAACCGTCCTTTCTTCTGCGAAGAGTCTCTGTAAAAACAGGGCTGTGTTCCTTCACATCCTGCCAGAAGGCATGCCATTCGCTTTTCTTTAACTGCGGATTGATATCGTAGATTGTCATGGACATAATCTCTTCCATAGTATAGCCAAGAGATCTGCATCCAATATTATTCATATAATCAATACCGCCATCAGGCCTCAGCCACAGGATTTCTTCAGGGGCATTGTCTATGGAAAACCGCATAAGCCTCATCATTCCATCTTTTCTGCACTGTTCCGTGATATCTCTGAAGATAACAATCCCCCCTGTAATTGTATCTCTATCAAGGACAGGTATTCCTCTCTCCGATATATAATACTCGCTGCCATCACGGGATACCAGAACTGTATGACGGCTACCCCCTGCAAATGTATCTGTCCCGGGTATCTCCCTGAAAGGATCCTGTAAGGACCAGTATGTACTGGTGTCTTTTATGCAAAATACCTCGAAAAGAGGCCTTCCAACGGCATCATCCCTTGCCCATCCTGTCAGTCTTTCCGCAACAGAATTGATCTGTGTGATCCTGGATTCCCTGTCAACAGCAATAACGGCATCACCTGTACTGTTAAACGCAGCAAAAAACCTGTTTTCACTTTTGCACAGGTCATCCTCCATCTGCCTTATGTCTGCCTCACAGACAGAACAAAGCCTGCGTACAACAAACCACAGAAGTACAGATGCGCCCGTCATTAAGGCACCAAAAACAATACCTGTCTTTTTTGCACCATACATAAAACATAGCACAGATACTACGGCTGCAAACAGGGTATTTGCAAAAAAAACAATATCTAACCATTTTTTTGTTTTTTCCATATTCAGCGCCTTCTTCTTTATGTCTTTTTGTACCGGACCAATCCGAGACCCATCCGCAAATCAATACCGGGCACCATGAAATTTCCAGTTCTTTGCACCCATTGGATATTCAGCCCCAGCACCTACAAAGACGGTTCCATTCTCACAAACAAGATTTTTCAGACAAGATCAAAAGGCACGAAAAATCATCCGGAGAATAAAATCCCTGACATGAGATAATAGAGAATATTGCAAAAAAACGTAACACCTCAATAAAAAACAATCCCAACATACCCCACAAAACTCGTTCCAGGGGACTTGTCATAACTTGTACCATATACCAGGTCATCCCCCCCAAGAGCGCCCATCTTTTCAGCCATGGCGATAGCAGATGCACATGCACCGGGACAACATGCATTATGGTGAGACAGGGCCTCCTCTATCACACCAAAAGCATCCATAGCACACATACGTTTAATTACCCTCTCATCGTTATGATATACCCATTTCAGGGCATTATCACCAAAACCGGCCGGCATAAAACCGTAATTAGGACCATAATGCGTAAGATCCGTGGAACCGACAGAAATGACATTCAGACCGTTGGACAGGCACAGTTCCCCTGCACGGCGAGCTATATCCAGACTTTCAGAAGTCGGCGGCAACCCCACAGGCAGAAGTCGTGCCTCAGGAAAGAAATATTTTATAAAGGGAAGTTGCACCTCAATGGTATTGTCTTCCTCAAAACGGGAACAGGTTTCAACAACAAAATCGTATTCATCCGCAAGAACAGAGGCAATTTCGGATGCGATCCGGATATTACCCAAAGGCGTCTCCCAAAGGCCATCAGTCATAATACTCCTTTGGGAAAAAACAGAAAGATGTTTCCCAAAGACAACAACAACATCAGGATGTGTTTTACTTAACAATTTATACACCTGACAGGCGATCTCTCCCGAAAAATACCAACCTGCATGGGGAACAATGCCTCCTATAGCTTTAATATCAGCAGTTTTGGTCCCAATCTTAAGCAAACTCCACTGACGTATAAGTCTTATACACTCCTCACCTGTATCAGGATACCAACCCATACGTGCAAAAACAGCAGGACGTATGTTTGCCATAACCCACTCCTTTTTGTTATAATCTGTCTCTGCTCACAAATTAAATACAGACATAGTCGATTTAAGGTACTATAATAAAATAAAATCACAACAAATCAACCGGCTCATGCAAGGCACATGATCCATACCTGATTGTTTATACAATCATAAATTATCACCATCCACAATCGGAAAATTGCCACCCTATACCCCTGTTTGCCACAGGCAGGCACAAAAACCAAAAAAACAATCAATGAAAACAAACCAAAATACTTTACCGCAATAACAGCAAAAGGAGAAATTATTATGAAAAAAAACAGATTGTTCCCGTTCTTTACTCTTTTTATCTGCACCATGTTTTTTATCGGAGCAGTAAACTTTGTATGTGCTGCAGAATTCTCAGCAGACATGATACAATCCACCCCTGACCATTCAGTAAAGGGTAAAGTTTTTGTAAAAGGTGAAAATTTCAGGGAAGAGATCACCTCAATAGGAGGAGGACATCCAATTATAATTTTTCGCAAAGACAAAAACCTGATATGGACGCTGATGCCTCAAAACAGAATGTACATGGAAATGCCTGCCACACAAAAAGGACGAATACTGACACAGACAGATCAAAATGATATCAAGGATATTGCCGAAAAAAAATATCTTGGAACCGAAAAGATAAATGGTTTTATCTGTGACAAGTACAGACTTGTTTTCAAGGACAAGGCACGTGGAACAACAACACAGTGGATAAGCAAAAAGCTGAAGTTCCCAATAAAAGTGGTCTCTGATACCACTAATGGAAAGGTTGTTGTGGAATATAAGAATATCAGGGAGACAAAACTTTCTGATTCCCTTTTCAACATACCTGCAGGCTACAAAAAGATGACAATGCCATGCATGCCTGGTATGAAAGGTATGAAAAGATGCCCTTTCAAAAGGATGAACAAATAATTGATCCGGACAAGTTATGAATCGGATTTTTATATTATGTACCTGCCAGTGCAATACATATAAACACAGAGCAGCAAATTTGTTAACCTGCAGAAATGAGAATTTTTGTGCAGGATAAAACCCAGGGTATCATATCCGAACTGAATTGGAATTGGCAGAAAAAGCCATTTGTATATGGAAATGATATCACCAAAAAACAACAAAAGGACAGAAGATGAAAGTATTGGTATATGGTTCCGGAGGCAGAGATCACTGTCTTGCTGACAAATATGGAGACAGTCAACATGTAGACAAGGTCTACTTTGCCCCTGGCAACCCTGGAATACAAAGAACACCAAAAGGGAAACGGGGACTTATTGAACAGGTGCCTGTCAGAAATCTGAAAGATGTAAGTGATTTTTGTGTTGAAAAAAAGGTTGATATAGTAGATGTAGGGCCAGAAAACCCATTGGAAGAAGGCCTTGTCAATATCCTTAATCTGAATGGAATACGTACAGTTGGCCCCAAAAAAGAGTTTGTCCGACTTGAAAGCGACAGAAGCTTTACCAATGAACTACTCACAAAGGCAGGTGTAGCCAAACCAGAATACAGGGTTTTTGACGACCCTGTCAAGGCAAAGAAATTTGTGCATGACATAGGTTATCAGGTGGTTGTCAAGGCCAACGGACTTGCTGCGGGCAAAGGCGCTATTGTCTGCGATGATATTGATGATGCCCTGTCAGCCATAGACAAGATCATGATAAAAAAGGCATTTGGCAAATCAGGGGACAGGATAGTTATTGAAGAGAGAAAATACGGTACAGAGATATCATTTTTCGCCTATCTGGATGGCAGCCATATGATGCCATTACGAATGTTTGCCCAGGACTACAAAGTCGCATTTGACCACGACGACAAGGATTCCATAAAACAGTTTGGTGGAAATCTCAATACAGGTGGCACCGGATGTTACTGCCCTCACCGACTGGTATCCCCATGGCTCGTAAACCGCATCATAAAAGAAATCGTAAATCCGACGGTAAATGCAATTTACAATGATCTTGGCTGGCAATACAAGGGAGTGCTATACTTTGGTCTGAATCTGGACCCATATAACAACCTTGAGGTATTTGAAATAAATGTCAGGCACGGGGATCCGGAGTGGGAAGTAATAGCCCGAAAACTAAGCACTGATCTGTTTGAAATAGGGATGGCAGTCTGGGAAGGTTCAATAGATACCATAAAACAGGTATGGAACTCCCAATACTATGTAGATGTTATTGCCATGGAGGGAAGATCCAAAGCATCAAGGGGATGGAACAAGGGTTACCCCGGCCGCTATGGCAAGGGACACAAAATAACAGGGATTGATTTGCTGGAACCGGATATAGCCATATACTTTGCCGGGGTAGATGAACATCCGGACAAGGGTCTTGTCACAAATGGAGGAAGGGTCATGCATATTGTTGCAGGAAACACAACCCTTGAAAAGGCGAGGGAAAAGGCTTACAGAAACATACAGAAACTGTGCTTTGAAGACCATAACAACAACAACGCCAACTGTCTTCGTTTCAGAAAAACCATAGGTCTGTAAAAGGTAACAGCCTCCTGCAGGTCTGCATACATGAAGGGACAATTATATGAGATACAAAATCGTATTATCTGCAACATATATTTTGTTATGCATATATACCGGTCTGAATGCCGCTGTACCTGCAAAATCACCTGAAGATTTTGTAAAAAACATGCTCGACAAGGTCATTGCCATTCAGACCGACACAAGTCTTCATGATCATAAGTCCATACAAAAAAGAAGGCTTGCAATCAAACTTGTCATCAAAAAAAACTTTGACTCCTGCACAATGGCAAAAAATGCCCTTGGAAGCATGTGGCAAAAGATTAGCAAACAACAGCGCAAACAATTCAGAAAGGTTTTCCAATCCCTGTTTCTGGATTCCTACACGAGCATGGTTCTCAATTTTCTCGGAAAGGAAAGGGTTCGTTACACAAAAGAAAAGGTCTTTCCCCAAAAGGCTGTAGTGCAGACAGTAATCGTCAGGCCAGATGGAGAAATTCCAGTGGAATATCTTCTTATCCCGGTAAATGGCAGGTGGTTGGTATACGATGTTGTAATTGATGGTATAAGCATAGTAAAAAACTATCGAAGATCCTTTCTGAGGGTAATAAAAAAACGATCTTTCCAGACCTTGTTAAAAAAGATGCAGACACAGGAGGAAATAAACAGAGAAAGAGCCAATGAACAGGACAATTAAAAAAACCTGACCTGCAAACCGCTTTTTATAAATCAAGCACTGTTTTACTTCCCATCTGCAAACAGGCAGCATATAATATCCAATTCACAGTTGTTTCACATACATTTTATTATTGCTATTCAGTTTCATTGCGTAAACATATATTATCCATAAAACGTACCACACAAGAAATTCAGCATATTGACATGAAAATTGCCAAAAAAGGCTGTTTATGGATGACAACCAAAAGGAAGTAAAAACAGTACCCCCCATTGGGATTGTAAGTGCGCTGAAGGCAGAGGCCGTTTTATTCTCTGTCCTGGACAGACACTCAGAACTGCTCCCCGGGCATCCATGCCAAATCAGCAGCAATCTCATCTTATATATATCAGGAATTGGTGCAGACAGGGCATATGATGCATCACAAGAGCTTATCAAAAAAGGTGTTTCAACCCTTGTAAGCTGGGGATGTGCAGGGGCACTTATTCCAGACATATCGCCAGGCGATCTGGTCCTTCCAAAAGTTATAATAACCGGGGACAAGACCATAACCTCAAACACCAAATGGCATGACCGCCTTTATTCAACACTCAAAAAACACCTGAACGTTAATACCGGCCCCCTTGTTCAGCACGAAAAGATCCTTGCAACCCCTGAGGACAAAAAGTCCCTGGCATTAAAATGCAATGCTGTTGCAATTGACATGGAAAGCGGAGCTGTTGCAGAAGCAGCCTGTTCAGCAGGTATACCTTTTATTGCAATTCGAGCCATATCTGACACGGCAAATATGACAATTCCATTGTCTGCCACAAAAGCAGCGGACATATCGGGGCAGATATGCGCCGCTCATCTGTTAATGGAATTATTAAAAAATCCTGCGGATATATCAGGGCTTTTCAGACTTGCCATGACATTTCATGCGGCCAAAAAGACACTGAAAAAGGTGTTGGATGTTACAACCTGGACAGTATCATAAAGATCTTAATCATAACCAGCGTCTGTCCACAAATTAATTCCGGCGCCTAAAAAGTTCCCACACCAGAAATAAAAAATGGGACAGGATCAAGAAAACTGAATCGTACAAACGTGTCCTGTAAAAAAATGCTACAATTAACACAGAGATTGCAAGGTATGGCAATTTATTATTAATAAGAAACAACCGGTACAGACCCTTGAAAATATCAGGACACACCAATATTTTATCAGATATGTCTCTGTAAAAACCCATAAAACATTAAGGAGAATCTTTCATTGAAAGTTGTCTTGGCTAAAACAGCGGGATTTTGCATGGGCGTCAAACGTGCCATGGAAATGGTATTGGCAGAATCCAACCGGACAAGGGCACAGCTTTTCACATATGGTCCGCTCATTCACAACAGGCAGGTAGTTGACATGCTCACATCAAGGGGTATTCAGGAACTGGATAACATAGATGATTTTCATACAGGCGAGATTGTTATAAGGGCACATGGAATACCTCCTGACGAACGTGCAGCAATTAAAGCAAAAGGATTCAAGATATTGGATGCCACCTGTCCCAGAGTGGCAAGGGTACAGGCATTGATCCGTTATCACACCAGCAAGGGCTGCACTGCAGTAATTGTAGGAGACAAGGACCATGCAGAGGTCAAGGGTCTGATAGGATACAGCAAGGGCCATGCCTATATAATCCAGGAGGTGGAAGACATAGCAAAGCTGCCAGACACAGAACCAATAGTAATGGTGGCACAGACAACCCAGGACGGGAAAAAATTTCGGGATATTGAAACAGCCTTAAAGAAACGATTTCCTGAAGCGCTGACTTTTAACACAATATGCGATGCAACCAATCAGAGGCAACACGAAGTTGCTGGATTCAAAGGAAAGGCAGAAGCCATTGTAGTAGTGGGAGGAAAACATAGTGGCAATACCCAACGGCTTTTCGAGGTTGCAAAAGAATCAGGTCTGCCCACATTTTACGTAGAAACGGATAAAGACATAAATGAAGAGGATTTTAAAGGAATAACAACCGTAGGCGTTACTGCCGGCGCATCCACCCCAACATGGATGATCAAAAAAGTTACGAGAAGACTGGAAGAAATTCATGAAAACAAAACAAGCCCTGTTTACTGGTTAAAAAGGATATTGAGATTTCTTGTCCTAAGTGATCTGGCCGTGGCTGGAGGAGCTTTTTGCCTTGCCTGTGCCGCAGGCATATTGGCCGGAGAAAAGTTGCGCCTTATATTTCCCCTGCTAAGCACACTTTATATATATGCAATGCATGTCCTTAACCGTTTTCTTGACAAGGAGGCCAGTATATACAATGATCCTGAACGTGCCATCTTTTTGGAAAAATACAAGGACATTCTTATTCCTGCTGGCTGCATCTCCTTTTTGTCATCCATACTCATATCCTGGACAATGGGATGGCCCTGTTTCATCGCTATAATCATATTAAGTGGTTTTGGTATAATCTGCACCATTCCTCTTGTACCAAAATCAATGAGGGCAAAACTTATCTATTCAAGGCTCAAGGATATTCCGGGTTCAAGAAGCATGTTAGAGGCATTGACATGGGGAATTGCAATAGGCATATTACCCATCTTGTCATGTGAATATTCTGCAAGTCCTGCAGCCATACTCTCTCTTGCAATAGTATTTCTCATAAGCTATGCACGAGCCCTTTTCATGGATCTGCTCCAGACCCAGGGCGATCTGGTTGTGGGCACAAACACCCTGCCCATCATAATAGGAGAAAAAAAGGCCATAACACTCATTTACACCATCCTGTGCACAACAGTATCAAGCATTGCAGCCGGAATTGTCACAGGAATAATGCGCCCGTCTGTCTTTTTATTTATTCTTCCCGTAATTACCATGGGGATATGTTTTATGGCACATCACAAATCGTGGCTCCGGCCCGGGACACTGTCCGAGGCCCTGGTTGAAGCCAATTTCTTTTTTATAGGGATACTTGCATTGTGCTACAGCTTATTCTAATCTCCATCCAAAAATCCTTCTTGCAGCATCTGTCTGTGCAAGACACATAATCAATCCATATCATCCACTTGCATACCTTTTTAACGCAACCTTTCATAACCTCATTCATATCTGTTATTTTTTTTACACCTTTACCCTTGACACTTCAAAAATCGAATTTATCTTTTTTAAAAAGGGGTACATCTACTTAGATATATTAATCTTTTTACTGTATAACAGGATAGGAATATCCCATATTCCCTATCCTGAAAATTCATAACCAAGGTATTAAATATTGTCTGATCAACAGACCAAAACAATTTTCAAGGAAAGGAGGGATCAACGATGTTGCTTAACAGAATAGCTTCGTGGCCCATAGGAAACACAACAAATATATTTGATGAAATGGAACGTTTGAGAAGACAGATGGATTTGCTTGTAGGAGGTCTGTCTGGAGAATTGGGAAAAGAGCCTGTTTCAGGTGTTTTCCCTTTGATGAATATAACAGAAGATAAAAACAACTATTATATACGGGCTGAACTCCCCGGTTTCAAGGCCAATGATCTGGAAATATCTGTAACAGGTAATACCATGTCTATTTCCGGGGAAAGAAAACTTGAAATAGACGATGAAAATGCTCAGTATCACAGAAGGGAAAGAGAATTTGGAAAATTCAGCAGAATAATAACCCTGCCAACTCAAATAGATACAAACAAGGTGGAAGCTCATTGTGAAGACGGGGTTCTCACAGTAACCTTGCCCAAAACAGAAGAGGCGAAACCCAAACAGATAACCGTCAAGGCATCATAGTCAAAGACAGATTATATGACCTAAACGACTGCATTCAGGCTTTCTCGCCATATGATCATATAACAGGCCTGATCAAAAAGAGAATATAGACTGAAAGGGGGGATGAATCATGACAGATAGCGACAGCAAAGCACTTCAGGCGAAAAAAAAGACAGAAGTGGCTATTCCGGCCGAACAAACCAGGCCTGGAGCTGTATTTACGCCTGCTGTGGATATTTATGAAACAGAAAAAGAGATCATTATTCTGGCTGATATGCCAGGTGTAAAGGCAAAAGACATCAATATCAGTCTGCATGATAATGTGCTGACACTGGAAGGAGATGTTACTCCGCCAGAAAGCAGCAATGAAATAGATATTATAAGGGAATATCGTACAGGAAAGTTTTACAGGCAGTTTACACTTTCCCAGCTTATTGATCAAGCAAAAATAGATGCTGAAATTAAAGATGGTGTTCTCAAGGTAATACTTCCAAAAGTAGAAGCTGCAACACCTCGCAAAATAGAGGTGAAAGGCTAAATCTGCATAGCCGGATTCAAAAAGACATTCCGGCTATAATCCAACAAGAAAAAACCCTTGTATAATGTTCAATTTTGTTCAACTTTATTAAAAACAAAAGATTAACAACAAATATCCAGAAGGCGGGCAAAAAGGGACGTTATGCAGGGGTCTTTTTTTCACACTTTCCCTGGTTCTGCACAAAAGCTCTTGTCAGGTGCCAAGCCAGGCAGGTCACAACGCCTGCTAAGCGGTGCTCGTGTCTATATTCATTGACCAAACCATTTATTGTGCTCAAAAACTGACCTGCAACAAATACCATATCAGACATAAGGAGGAATTATCATGACCGTAACCGAGAAAGCAAAGGAGAAACTCAGCAATACCACTCAGGAACTAAAGGAGAATATTGACAATATTAAAAATGAGGTTTCAGAACTGACAGCCAAGATAAAGGAGAAACTGAAGGGAACAGGCAGCGAACTGCGTGAATCAGCAGAAGAACTCTCACGTGAACTTAAGAATCTTTCCGAAAAGGTCAAGAATCTGATACCCAAAGGGAAAAAGAAAAACCGTTTGCCTGTACAGATAGAAAAACCAAATGAGGGTGCACTTGACACATGGCTGCGACCATTTTCAGACCTTCAAAGGGCAACAGACCGTCTGTTTAATGAGTTTGTAAAAGGCATGGGATTTCCAGGCATTGGAACAGGAGAAAGCCTGCTTTCCTTGACAGGCTACGAATGGCCACGGGTAGATATAAGCGAAACCGATGACAACATCCAGATAATGGCAGATCTGCCAGGAGTCGACAAGGACGATATTGAGATTTCAATAAGGAACAACGTCATAACTATAAGGGGAGAAAAAAGGCAGGAAGAAGAAAAGGAAGGTGAAGGTTTTTACAAAATAGAACGCTCTTATGGCACATTCCAGAGGAGCTTTTATCTCCCATCCGAGATTGAAGAAGACAGGGCAGAGGCATCTTTCAAAGACGGTGTTTTGAAGATCACCTTGCCCAAAACTGCATCCGCCAAGGCAAAGACCAAACAGATCACTGTAAACAAAGAATAAATCCAAATCACAACAATACAAAACATGTAAACTTCTTCCTTTGTTAACCATAGCTCGATCTCGGATTCAGGGCCGCTATCATAGGCAATGATCAATATGATAGCGGCTTTTTTTGTATGTGTAGCTTAACGGTAAAAGGTTACAGATTTTACAGACCATGCACTTCAGGTGCCTGAAAAGAGTCTTTTCTGAAACCAGATTTATCATCCAGGATAATTCAATAAGTTTGATTTAACCTGAAAATAGAGATACAATCAAGTAGCAGGACAGATTGTTATAAAAAATGACATTGATCTTGTCTCTTGCCATATCAACATCACAACGTAACAGCTCAATAAACAGGGGCCGGAGCGGAAGAAGAATCCTCCTGCCCCGGTGGTATGTTCACTGTTATCCCCCTAATTATTAAACTGATACAGCACAACACATAATATGAACAAGTTACAAACAATTTTCTTGAAAACCGAATCATGCAACCGATCTACAAAATAAAAGCAGAAGGGAAACAGATATGAAATTCAATCAAATCAGAAAGATGGCCAGAGAAATGGGTATCAACACATACAGAATGAAAAAGACAGACATAATACGCTCTATACAACGTACAGAAAACAGTATTGAATGTTATGGAACAGACAGAGTCACCCGATGCAGAGAAGAATCATGTCTTTGGAAAAGTGATTGTCTTGCACTTTTTGACAAGCAAAACCAAAAACAAGGCAAGGTGCATTCTCCTTGAACAAACCCTAAAACTGAAGTTAGCGAGGTACTGCCTCACCTCAACAACATCAAGAGGTCATTACCAAAAAAGATCATGAAAGATTCAGATGCTGAATAAAAAGTCCAGGACCATTTCGGCAGACAGCATTATACGCCACCTCTGAGCCCGATTCGTTTCCATCCGTAAACGGCCTTTTTTGCACAATTCCGGTGTCAATCTGCAAAATTCCTGGATCCTGTACAAAAACTCTCATCCATGGACCGGAAACCAGACAGTGACCAGAATCTATTTCCGTATGGGCATTAATTCGTCATGCTGACCATATACATTGCAATTGTATTTGTCTCCTTTTTTGCAGGTTTCATACAGGGGCTTACAGGTTTTGGTTCAGCCCTGTTTGCAATGCCCCTTTTACTACTGTTCATGGATGCAAAAACAGCAGTTCCCCTCTGTGTTTTGAACGGACTGCTTATCACCACCTATCTGACCATACAACTCAGAGAGCATCTGGATTGGGAAAAAACACGGCCCCTTATAATCGGCTGTCTTCCCGGTATTATTGCAGGTGTGTACATATTAAAAAAGGCAGATAATAACTGGATTAAAATTCTTTTGGGGATATTACTTATAGGCTATGCCTCATTCAATCTCAGATTCAGGCCAAAAACAATAAAAATGCCGCCTTACAGTCCATACATAGCCGGATTTGCAACAGGAATCATTGGAGGAGCCTTCAGTGCCGGCGGCCCTCCCACAATCATATATACCATGCTGGCCGGATGGCATAAAGACAGGATCAAGGCCACACTATCAGTCTTTTTTCTTGTCACAGGGTTCCTTATAGCCCTTGCCCAATGGATATCAGGACTTACAAATACTCTGGTACTGCGATACCTGTCAATCAGTGCTCTGCCTGTAATATGCGGTGTATACACAGGAAGTCTTCTATATTCGAGGGTATCCACATCATCATATATCAGGCTTATACTGATTTTGCTCATTGGGATGGGCATACTGATGATTTTATCTGCCCTCAGATAGTTCCCACCCATAAGTTGGTTGTTTGCCTACACCTGCCACCAGGATTTTAATACTGGGCATAAATCCCTGTGATTAAGGTCTTAGCCATACCTTGATCCATAACAAAGCACATCATTTATGAATGGGAGCCAAACAGCAATTTTTCATGGTACTGATGCCTGCTCATACCGGGCGCAACAAGACATATCAACCTGCGGGATTATAAGGAGAACACCCATGCAAACCACCGTTGAAAATCTTGAAAAACAGGTAGCCCTCCTTAAAAAAGAAATCAGAACAAAAGAAGAAGAGACCGAAATGCTTAAGCAAAGGGCCTTTTTCTTCCAGAACCTTTTTGACAGAATAGAAGAAGAAATAATTATCATAAACAAGGACTTTGTTATACAAGACGCCAACAAAAGTTTTCTTGATCATTACAATCTCAGCAAAGAAAACGCAACAGGGAAAAAATGCTACGAAATCATACATAACAACAACACTCCCTGCCGGTGTCCTATCAAGACATGTAACAAAACAAAAGGCAAAATCAGATCAACATATCATGAACACAATGTAGATAAAGATAAAAGACACTTTACAGTTATGTATTTACTGCAGGCTCAAAAACACATGCCGGAGTGTTTTGTAGTCATATCAAGGGACATTACTGAATACTACAAGGTTATAAAAAAATTAAAGGCCTCGGAAAAAAGATTCAGGGCCATACTTGACACGGCAACAGATGCCATACTGTCTATAAACAGCGATCATAAAATTGTCCTGTTCAACAATGCTGCCCAGGAAATTTTCTGTTGGTCCAGAAAAGAAATCATTGGTAAAGATTTAAGGATACTGATTCCGGAAAAGTACGGCAACCTCCGCAAGTTGATAAAAAATTTGCTTAAAACAAAAAAATCCGGAACCAGGGGAAAAACCATATCCGTAACTGCTCTCAGAAAGACCGGTGAAGAGTTCCCTGCTGATATCAGTCTGTCTTTTTATGAAACAGACTCTGAACCCAACCTTACAGCTATTATCAGAGACATGACCGAGCATAAAGAAATGGAAAAAAAACTGCTTCAGACAGAACGTCTTGCCGCTGTTGGACAGGCTGTTGCCAGTGTAGCCCATGAAATACGCAATCCTTTAATGATAATAGGAGGATTTTCCAAGCAGATAAGAAACAACACCACTGAAGAACAGACTATAAAGAAACTGGATATGATGATTGAAGAGGTACAAAGGCTGGAAACACTTGTCTGCGATCTGAGGGATTTTACAAAAGAATACAAACTGTTAATAAGGCCAGCATCAATAAATGCAACGATTCTTGATGTCCTTAAAATCATAAGATCTCTTTATCCCGCGGACAAGTACATATTCGAAACAGATCTTGATCAAGGCACAGCTGAAACAAACTGTGATCCCGACAGATTGAAACAGGTCTTCATGAATATAATCATTAACGGCATAGAGGCTATGAAAGATGGCGGAAAAATTACCATCCGTACAATAAAAAAAGACAGTCACGTAGAGATAAGCATTCAGGATACAGGAGCAGGTATAAACGAAGAAAACCTGATGCATATATTTGAGCCCTTTTTTACCACACGCTCAAATGGATCCGGTTTAGGCCTTGCCATATCCTACAGAATAGTTCAGGCGCATAAAGGAGAGATCAGAGCATTTAGCAACCCCGGCAGGGGAACAACCTTTCTCATAAAACTGCCCGCCAACCAGATATAGTTTTCATTCATATTTATGCAAAACAGATTGCCAATGCACCTGCAAACCAGCAATATGGAGAAAAAAGATACAAACGTCCTCTGTTTACAATGCCCATCAATATCTTAAGGGCAAACAGGCCCACTATTGCAGATGTAACAAAACCTGCAAACAAGGAAAAACATTCTCCGGAAACAGGGGTTTCTGAATGTAATTGAAGAACTACTGCACCGAGGATCGCAGGTATGGCAAGCAGAAAGGAAAAACGTGCGGCAAGCTCCCGCTTAAGACCGCATAACATACCACATACAATGGTAATTCCGGATCTTGATATTCCGGGGATAAGCGCAATACCCTGGGCAGTACCAATCAGGAGGGCTGGAAGGATCATTACATGACCTGTTCTGTTCTCATCCCCCGGCAAGAATCGGGAAATTAACAAAATAAAGCCTGTAGTTATCAAAGCATAACCAACCATTACCGGATCGGAAAACAGTTTTTCCAGATATGAACGAAACGTCAGCCCTATTATACCAGTGGGAACAGTACCAACAAGAACCATTATTGCCAGTTCTGCATGAGGTCTGGTATGTATATCACTGAAATGCACCCTGCCATTATACATATCCCGAAAAAATGACACGGTCTCTCGAACCATATCTTTAAGATCAGAGTAAAAATATACACATACCGCAAGAAGTGTCCCTAAATGAAGGAGCAGATCGAGAAGAAGCTGAGGTTCTTTAAGCCCGAGATATTCCTGGCATAAAACGAGATGTCCCGAACTGCTTACAGGTAAGAACTCGGCCAGGCCCTGAAGAATACCAAGAATAACAGAGTGCATATTTTCCATGATCTTCCTTTATTAAAAGCATATCAAGAAATCCGGAACAGAGGAACCGTATCAGTTTCAACAGGTAATGCAGAAAACACAAAAACAAACTTCCGCAGCCCTTTATGAGGCTTAATTACCTGTATCTTTATATCTGGCAGTACAGACAGGATATTCCTAATCCACCCATATTGCTCTGTCCCTATGAAATAACTGTTCCTTCAAATTCCCCTCCCGCAAGCAATTTTTTCAGATTACCAATAGAATTTCCTATAATTACCACCTCAAGCCCAAATCGGCTTGCCTCTTTCGAAGCAACCGGATCAAACGGCATATTAAGGCCTGGTTCCCAATCAGAACCTACCAGCCTGATAAAATCTTGCCAGGCGATATGCCTCAGCCGAACTGCATCAGGGTTTTTATTTGGATCAGAATCATATATATAGTTTACGTTTGATATATTTACAACCCTGTTGGCTCCAAAACGTTTTGCCAACTGTACCGCACGCAAATCAGTGGAACAGCCGGGTCTGAATCCGGCCCCAATTACAATCCGCCTGGTTTCATCTATATCCTCTTCCGGGTCATGTATAACCTTTTCAGAGGCATACTTGTTAAACAGTACACGCATCAGTTCGGCATTGAGTCTTGTAGCCATAATCCCCAGCCAGTCAAGATCATTCGCAGAGATATATGACAATGATCTTGCAACATCCTGATATCGTCTGCAAACCCTGCCGCCCCCGCAAATTATAATAAAACGCATGGAAGACAATTCCATAACCAAATCTCTGAATTGAGAAAGGAACATGGTATCTATTTCATCAGGAACAATTACAGACCCTCCCAAAGATAAAACCACTGTCTCCAACCGCTACCTCCTTCCTGCTCTTTTTGCAGATTCATGCACGATCTTTATACATAGTGTGTTCTGATCCACCTTTGATACTCAGAATTCATCACCCTGTCAATCCATTCATTGTTTTCAAGGTACCAGTGAACAGTCTTTTCAAGACCTGACTCAAACGACTCCTCCGGCTCCCATCCCAACTCACATCTCAGTTTTGTGCTGTCAATGGCATATCTATAATCATGACCGGGCCTGTCCTTTACAAAGGTTATGAGTTCACGTCTTGAACGACCCTCTTTAAAGTCCAGGCTGTCCATAAAATCGCATATCATCTCAACCAGCCGTATGTTTTCCAGTTCAGTTCCCCCCCCGATGTTGTATGTATCACCTCTCCTGCCATGCTGCATAATCATCCATACAGCCTTGCAGTGATCTTTAACATAAAGCCAGTCCCGCACATTGGTCCCATTACCATAGACAGGCAAAGGCTTGTAAGCAAGGGCATTCAAAATCATTAAAGGTATCAGTTTTTCCGGAAACTGATATGGTCCATAGTTATTGGAACAGTTGGATATGGTAACAGGAAGATCATATGTCCTGTGATATGCCCTTACAAGATGATCAGAGGCCGCCTTTGAAGCAGAATAAGGGCTGCTTGGCTGATACGGGGTCTGTTCTGTAAAGCAACCGTCATCATCAAGACTGCCATACACCTCATCCGTACTTATATGATGAAACAGTTCCAATCTGTCTCTATGTGCCCTCGCTGCCTCAAGGAGATTGAATGTCCCCATTATGTTTGTTCTGATAAAGGCATCCGGCCCAACAATGGAACGGTCTACATGTGACTCGGCTGCAAAATGACAGACAGCATCAATATCATGTTCATCAAACAGGGTAAACACCTGTTCCCTATCACATATATCCCCTCTGACAAACAGATACCTGTCTGAAAACCGTTCCCTTATATCGCTAAGATTCTCAGGGGTACCGGCATATGTAAGGCTGTCAATATTTATTATTCGCCCCTTGAAATCTGATTCTTCAAGCAGATATCTGATAAAGTTGGTTCCAATAAAGCCACATCCGCCGGTAATTAATATGTTTTTCATACTGCTATCTCCCTTGGTACAATCCTTTGCCAAAACATTATATAATCTTTTACTTGACAGCTTCGAGACAATCTGCCCTTTGATACAGATATCAATAAAAGATATCGGTAAAAAGACAGAAGAATCAAGACAGACTAATATACCAAAATGCAAAGATCACAAGTGGACAAACCAGAACCTTTGCAAAATATTTCATTCAAATTCAAGAGAGGTAAGGATTTCAAGCGAATGCAGGAATCGGACAAAAAGGAGGGGAAGGTCTTGTTTAATAGCCTGAAGACCTGTGTATTCAGGGTACAATATCAGCAAAAGACATTATCAAGTTAGAAAGACCATCTGTCCTGTAGCCTTTGTTCGACCTGTTTCATATACTCATCATGAAGAATTCGGAGTTTGATCATACACCCTGCTGATATCTGATTTAACATGTTTTCCATTGCCCTGTTATAATCATTGTAACAGGCCAATATGAAAAACCATAAACAAGACAGGTCTGCAACTGCAATTCTGACATCAGGTAAATATTGTGGGGTGAGTGAAGGGACTTGAACCCTCGACCACCGAGGCCACAACCCGGTGCTCTACCAACTGAGCTACACTCACCATACCGATTATTTTTAGCAGAAACCCCCTTGATTTTCAAGTTCATTTTTCAATACATTGAAAAAAAGAAACGCTTGATATATAGTTTTATATAAAATGGATACGTAACCCTCGTATGTAAAGAAAAATATATGTTCAGTTTCCATCTGTAAATAGCCTTTTTGCACAATCCCTGCACCAATCTATGTCTGTATGATTCCGTGCTCTTTATTTTCCCGGTCTTGTACAAAGATATCTCATTTTCTGGATTGGAAACTCACTGTTGTCCACACTCTGTTTATGGATGGGCACCACTTGATGAATGAAAATATATTTTCCGCCAAACCAAAAGGAAAAAAACACGTGACAGAATACAAAACTTGTCTTTTTAAAAAGATGCCTGCTGTGGACAAGTTGCTTAACACCCATAGAATATCAAAACTGCTTGAAAGTTGTCCAAGGGAGGTGGTCATTAATGTCATCAGGGAAACCCTTGAACAGCTACGCAATCAAATAAAAAACGAAACCCTCACAGATGAAAACCGTTTAAAAACCGGAAAAGTCATTGATCTGATAGAAGAAAAACTTATACAGACAACCCAACCCAGTTTGAGATCAGTGATCAACGCAACCGGCGTTATCATACATACAAACCTTGGTCGCTCCCCTCTCGCTGAAACAGTCCTTGAGAAACTTGGATCTTTTCCTGGAGGCTACTGTAATCTGGAATATGACATGAACAGCGGGAAACGCGGCAGCAGGTACATTCACGTTGAAAGTCTGTTAAAGGACCTTACCAATGCAGAAGCCGCAATGGTTGTAAACAACAATGCAGCGGCAGTTCTTCTCTGCCTGGAAACCATTGCAAAAGGGCAAAAAGTTATAGTCTCCCGCGGACAATTGGTGGAAATCGGAGGTTCTTTCCGGATCCCTGATGTAATGCGAAAAAGCGGGGCGCAGATGGTAGAGGTAGGAACCACCAACAAGACCCATCTTGCAGACTATGAAAGGGCCATCGATTCTGATACCTCCATGCTCCTAAAGGTCCACAAGAGCAACTTTGCTTTAATAGGGTTTGCTGAAGACGTTCCCCTTTGCGAAATGGTCTCTCTTGGCAGACGTTACGGCATACCTGTAATGGAAGATCTTGGAAGCGGATGTCTGATAAGTTTCTCTGACTATGGACTTCCAATGGAACCAACAGTCCAGGAAGCACTGATCCAGGGAGCTGATTTGGTAACATTCAGTGGAGACAAACTTCTTGGAGGGCCCCAGGCAGGGATTATCCTTGGCCGAAAGGATCTGATAAAAGCCATCAGGGAGAACCAGCTTGCAAGGGCACTCAGAATAGACAAACTTACCTTGATGGCACTCGAAGAAACCTTGCGGCTTTATATGGATAAACAGAAGGCCGCAAAAAGAATTCCTGTCCTGAAAATGATATTCCAATCTTACGATGCCCTTAAAGAAAAAGCAGAATATCTTGTCAAACTTGTTACAGGCATTAACGCAGAGAACTTTTCGCTTGAACTGATAGACGGCAATTCAATGACAGGCGGAGGATCCCTGCCTCAGCTCAGACTGCCAAGCCGTATGCTCTGCCTCGTACCCAGAAAACTGTCTGCACAGTACATGGAAAGGTGGCTGAGGGAATATAATCCGCCGATAATAACAAGAGTTAATAAAGAAAAGGTCCTGTTTGATGTAAGAACAATAGGAGAAAAAGAGCTTATAACCGTGGCAGGGGCAATAAAAGATTTGGCCCTAATAAAAGGGGAAACATGTGGAACAGATAATAAAAAACATACTTGATCACAGCTTGAAGCTGAAAAAGGAATTTATAAAAGACAACACATCAAATCTTATATATCTTTCAGAAAAGATTGCCTTTGCCTTCACCAGTGACAGGAAACTTATGCTATGCGGAAACGGAGGCAGCGCTGCAGATGCCCAGCATATAGCTGCTGAATTTGTAAACAGATTTGAGATAGAACGCCCTCCCCTGCCTGCCATTGCCCTCACAACCGACACATCTGCCATCACAAGTATTGGGAATGACTATTCTTTTAAAGATATATTCCTGAAACAGGTAAAGGCAATAGGAAAAGAAGGGGATATTCTTTTGGCCATAAGCACAAGCGGCTGTTCTGAGAATGTCGTAAGAGCTGTCAAATATGCAAGAGATCACAGTATCTTTACAGCAGGCCTTCTTGGCAAAGACGGAGGAAAACTGCTCGACCTTCTCGATCTTCCCATTGTGGTAAACAGTTTCAACACTGCAAGAGTGCAGGAAGTACATATAATAGCATTACATATCACTTGCCACCTTGTGGACTATCTGATGTTCAGCAGACATGCTGGAAAACAGGAAGAATAATGAATAAAATAACGCCATTATCCATAGACAAAATAAAGACATATTCCCTGAAAACAAGACAAAGCAAGGTCAGCATAAATGATTTTGCCTCGCCGTGGACCACAGGTGAAGGAATAAAAAAATGGCTTGACTATCTGCCCGATATACTGGCAGGCAAACAGATAAGGGAAATCATATCCCGTTTTGTAAAGGCTGCATCTTCAGACAGGGTCATAATTATAGGCATGGGCGGTCACGTTATAAAGGTTGGCCTTGCCCCTGTAATAATTGACCTTATGAATCGCAGAATCATAAAGGGGATTGCAATGAACGGGGCATGTGTTATCCATGATTCAGAAATTGCGATGGTGGGCCAAACATCGGAAGATGTCGCCGTGGAATTGGGTGCGGGTAAATTTGGCATGGCAGAAGAGACAGGAAGGTATATTAACAATGCCATTACAGAGGGTTACAAAAAAGGTATGGGGCTTGGCAAGGCCATAGGAGCCATGCTTGCAAAAAACAGATTTCCCTTTAATCGCTACAGCATACTGGCCATGGCATACGAATTTGACATACCAGTTACGGTTCATGTAGCCATTGGTACGGATATTGTACACTTTCATCCAGATGCAAACGGTGCTGCCATTGGAGCAACATCACATCTTGATTTCCGTATATTTTCACGCCTTGTATCCTCCCTGAACCGTGGCATTTACATAAACCTTGGATCCGCTGTCATTCTCCCGGAGGTCTTTTTAAAGGCCCTAACCCTTGCAAGAAACCTTGGATACAACGTAAAAGACTTCACCACAGTAAACATGGATTTCATACAGCACTACAGACCAACAACAAATGTTGTACACCGGCCTACCACAGAAGGAGGCAAGGGATACCAGCTTACAGGGCACCATGAAATAATGTTTCCTCTGATAGCAGCCCTTGTTATTGAAGCCCTGGAGTCCGGCAAAAACACAAGTGCTTAACCTGAACAGGAAAACCGAAAACAATCAAACAATATTTGTTGGTTGCAGACTCATAAAAACGTAACATCTTCTCAACAGCAAAAAAATCTGTATTTGGACAGCTCCTATACCCCCTTTGTAAAGAATAATGAAAAAACCACAGGACATATCCTCAAATTTTGATCTCAGGCACCTGGAAATATTTTGCAAGGTATATGAACTCAGAAGTTTTTCAAAAGCTGCAGAAGCAGTTTTTCTGGCTCAGGCATCTGTCAGTGAAAGGATAGCCAACCTTGAGAATATGATGGGCGCAAAGCTGTTCGATCGTCTCGGAAGAAAAATCATACCTACAAAAGCAGGAGAGTTTTTTTACAAAAAGGCAATGCCCCTGCTGAATATGAAAAACAATATATGTATGGAATTTCAGGAATTTCTTGGTGTAAAAAGAGGAGAAATCCATGCAGGAGGCAGCACTATCCCGGGAGAGTATATACTTCCCGGCCTTATCCAGCGTTTCCGCAAAACTTATCCCTTCATATCTGTTAGCATAACCATTGCTGATTCAAAAAAAATAGAGCAGAATGTCCTTGAAGGCAACCTCGATCTCGGTATTGTAGGGGCCATAACATCAGGGAAAAATCTCGAACGTTACAACCTGTGGGAAGATGAACTTGTCCTGGCTGTTCCTGCCGGTCATTCATGGACAAAAGAAAGAAAGGTATCCCTTCACAAACTCATGGAAGAACCATTTGTAACAAGACAGAGAGGTTCAGGAACATTGAAGGTAATGGCAAAATGCATGAATATGTCTGACAGCCAGATCACAAAATCATTCAAGATCGTGGCCCGTCTTGGTTCATCCACGGCAGTAAAAGAAGCCATAAAGGCAGGACTTGGTGTATCAGTCTTATCATCAAGGGCCATTGATACTGAACTCAAGGCAGGTTTGATAAAAATCATCAGAATAGATGGTATTTCCATGAAACGTCATTTTTATCTGATCAGGGACAGAAGAAGAACCTCCTCACCCCCATGCCGGGCACTGCTGGACTTCTTAGTTTCAACCCATCATAATGAACAACAGGACAGGTAAAAACCATAAGACCCCCTCTTTTGCTACATTTTTCTGATCCTGAACCTGATATCACTGCCTAATACGGTTTCAGAAACAACCTCACCCCCATACCGTAAAATCACCTTTTTTATCCTATCCCTTTTATCGTCCTCAATGATAAATTCGAATGTTTCTCCAGAGTGCAATATTCTCAGACATAGCCCTACGTCAAGGTATGCCTTTCAACAATCCCCTCTGTAATCAGTTGGTCTCTTCTTCATTGTCTATCAGGTATCCCTTTTACATATCAACAAAACCTTTTATAACAACCTTCATCTATGAATCAATTTCACAACCAAATGACTTGTAACGGTATGTTTATGGATAGGCACTATCCATAAATTCGCCCGTTCATACCTTTTTCAAAACATCAGTCAAAAGGTCCTGAATTTTTTCTATCATTGGCATAACACATTATACTCAGCTTATATCAACAAATCAATTCTTTCAAAATCAGGTCATATTTAAAAGAACATAAAATCAGGCTTAACACAGATCAACTGGCACCTTGAAATAAAACAAGAAAAAGCCGGTATCAACATATACCGGCTTTTAAAAAACAGACAATTTTCAGGGTTACTGGCCTTATGTATTACAACAGACAGGTCCATAAGGCTGTTTCTCAAATAAAGAACAATTAGAACAGGTAGTTGAGCTCCCACCTGAATTCATTGTAAGACGGATCATAACGGTTTGCACTTGGATTGTGTCTTCTTTCCGCATCCACAAAAGCTACACGGAATTTTCCCTCAAGCCCTTCCATATAGGAGGGAAGAAGCTTCTTAAGATGAGGAAATCCGTATATAACATCCATATGGATAATGTCCCGGTCTGTCTTGTTAATACCACCAAGCCTTTCCTTTGTCTTGTCATAATCCATATATGCATAATCAAGAGCAACTTTCAAACCGGATATGATTTTGGCCTTGTCAAAATCATATACGCCTTTTATCATAAAACTCTTTGTATTTGCTTCCCAATTGTACTGGGCCATTGAACGAGTATAACCCTTGGTTGGCCAGCCACGCCATGGAGAGATAAAGTCACCATCATCGGTTACCTTGGTATATCCAAAGTGAAGTTTCCCCGCGCCTTTTTTGAATACCAGACGAACGCCAAACAACGTTGCATCCGCATCATCCGCATCATGATATCCCTTGTAATAACCCTTATGGCCAGCCAATTTGCCAGTAAGCCCGGCGCCACCAACCTTTCCGGCACCAACATCAAACTGGTGCATATACCTGAACCCCGGGGTAACTGACCATCCTCCGCCAAGGTCTATCTTGTAGTTCGCCTCTGTCAGGATTGTATGAAAAAGGCCCGGGACAGAATTAAACCAGAAATCCAGTTTGAGATTCTTGATGCTCTTGTTCGTCATACCGGCAATCAAGAGACTGTTATGAATCTTTTTGTGATTTGCCCTGAGATTCTGAGGAGTCAAACCCTTGTGTACAGCAGAATCATCATTCTGTTCCCACTGGTAATATTTGGCTGTCTTTCCATGTACTGTCTTGACCTTGCTTGTGTCCGGGCTTCCAAAGGTTATAACATCATGAAACCTTGTGTGATCTCTAAGTTTTTGCTTGTCAAACCATGCAAAATGGAGGGTGGTCTGAGGAATCAGCTTGTTTTTAAAGGCAAAACCTTGCATGGTATTCGGTATCATTTTGGTATCGTTAGATTTAATAAATGGGCTGTCATTATATATCATGCGGCCTGCCTTTACATCAGTTTTCAGAAATGTCTTCATATAATCAAACTCTATATAGGCCTGCGCCAGCACACTCATATACCAGTTATCGTCATCAACAGCATCATGACGGGAAAAGGTATCTTTTCCTGACTTGCCATATACTGCATCACGGTTATTCAAGACACCAAGACTGTTTGAATAATAATATCCCAGGGTTGCACTTACACCGTAAAACGGTGCAGATTTTAATATAAGACTGCCGCCAACTGCAAATCCCCACGGATCATAGTTGCGGTTGGTCTTTCCTGATTGATGGTGCTCTGCATAATCCCACTTAAAAGAATTTATTCTAAATCTGCCATAAAACATCCCCTTGGTAAAAATCTCTTTCCAGTTGGTAGCCTCTTCCGGAAGTTTATTGTAAACCTCTTCCATGTTGCCTTTCAGCTTCCTTTTAGGCGTTGCAAAAGCATCATCAACTGACATGGCTACGGAAAAAACAAACAGTAATAAAAAACATAGAAACAGATTAAAAAAACGGGAAAAACACTTTTGATACATAAAAATCCTCCTCTAAAAAATTTATGGCTGCTTTTACCTGAGAAAATGATAAGACCCTGTTTTGCCCAATCTGTACGCCTTACCCGTATATGAAACACAGACAGATCAACCATAAGGATTTTTTGACCTTGCACAAAGATTCTCATTAATGTAACGAATGATCATACAAAGACGAAAAACCTTTTTTAAAAGATCAAAAAAATCAAGGGATCAGCATACGAGGTATAATACTATGTAGCAGACTGCATAAACAATCAGGCAACTTAGTGTTTATATTATGAGAATATCCACTTATGAATGGACATTAACCAAACACTCAACGGCTGCAAGGAACTGGAAACTCGCGAGCATCCAAAACCGATTCATGGATGGACACTGACTGGATTAAAAAAACACCTTGTTTAACCAAACCTTAAAGCCGGCAATCCTAAAAAAATCTTTTAGTAACAGCAGCCAGTTAAAAAATAAGATTAAAACATTTACATGAGACAAACTTCTCATAAGTTGAAACTGATACTGCAAAAAAACCTGTTTGTCAACCATGAAATTCACATAAGAATGCATTTTTGCTATTGTAACCCATACCTGAGGAACCCTATTAACACAACATAGAATCCTGGGAGATATCAGGTTTGCATCCATAAATGATAACATGACCATTTTTATGAATTGGCAGCGACACAACCGTCTACAGGTGTAACAAATAGATCTTTTGTGTCTTTTGCAAATATTGAGCCACAAACAAAGAGGAGAATCATGCGTATAGGCGGCCACATGTCTATAACAGGAGGATTGCACAGGGCATTTGAACGAGGTTATAATCTCTCCTGCGATACAATACAGATATTCACCAAAAATGCAAATCAATGGAAGGGAAAGGAGTTAACCCAAACAGATATACAGCGTTTTAAAACTGCAAGAGATAAAACAAGGATAAAACCAGTCATTGCCCATAATTCATATCTGATAAACCTTGCATCGCCATACAGAGAAATACAAGAAAAATCAATATTCGCAATGGAAGATGAGGTTACAAGGGCAAGTATGCTTGAAATACCGTATCTTGTCATACATCCCGGATCACACATGGGCAAAGGTGAAGATGAAGGTCTAAAACGTATTGCATCTGCACTTAACCGGATAATCAGCAGAACCTCAAAAACAAAAGTCAGGATACTTCTTGAAACAACCGCAGGACAGGGAAGCAGCATAGGCAACAGATTTGAACACCTGTCTGAACTTTTAAACATGACAGAAAACAAAGACAGGATAGGAATCTGCCTTGATACATGTCATATCTTTGCAGCAGGCTATGATATAAGAACCCGACAGTCATATAAAAAAACAAAAAATGAATTTGACAAGATAGTAGGCATAAACAACCTGTTTGTCATACATCTGAATGATTCAAAAAAAGAACTGGGTTCAAGAATTGACAGACATGAACACATAGGTAAAGGGCACATAGGAATAGAGGCATTTTCATATATTGTAACTGACCCTGACCTCTGCCATATTCCAGGGATTATAGAAACACCAAAAGAAAAAGATACAAATGGAAAAAACATGGATATAGTCAACATAAGGAAACTGAAAGGCCTCAGAAACAGGCGGTCCAAACCCAAAGCAACATAACTCAAGTCGTTCCCATTCCACAGACCGGTTTGCCTGACGCAAACAGACAGGCTACACAGAGAAATTGCCAAAGACACAGACACTGTTGACAAAAGCCCAATCACTGCAAAAAAGCTTTACCCTTAACTTGACAATGAAAGATTCAATCTTATATTGTTATAGTGCAATATAGCAATATAATGTTCGTGTTTCAATCTTTGCTGTAAACAATCAAGAATTATTAACAGGAGATTTTAACTATGGAAATTAAAATTTTGGGTCCGGGGTGTACAAGATGTCAGGCAACAGAAAGAAATGTTAAAGAAGCAGTTAAAGAATTAGGGATAGACACAAAAATGGAAAAGGTGACAGATCCGGTCGAAATCAGTAAGCATGGTGTCTTTTCAACCCCTGCAGTTATTGTAGATGGAAAGGTAAAATGTACAGGAAAGGTCCCCAAGACAGAAGAAATAAAATCCTGGTTTTAACTGATTGATGACCATAATCAATCAGGTTAATCAAACACATCGGCCTTGTATAGTTTGTTTCAGGGCACTTTTATCTTTCCAGACCTGCCGTGCCTGCCTGATACCAAAAGAGGGAAGACAGGCACACAAGCAGGTCAATTTTCATTCAATCCTCAGACATACAATATCTCTGCCATTAAAATCTACAGCCATCTTTACATAAGATGTTCATACAAACATAGGACATGGACAGAACCGAATATTATGCAAAGGTTCCTCCTCATTTTCAGACAGGTACAAGGAGACTGCGATGAAACACAAACAAATTATCTACCTTATTGCTATAATACTCATATCAACCTCGTATGTATTTGCAGGAGATCACAACAACATTATCCAAAAGGTTTGCATACCAGACAGGTTTCCCGCCTGGTACAATCAAAGTTGGATGACCAACTCCAGATACTCTCCTGAATTTGAAGTATTGGATACAGAGAGCTCTCTCGGCAGATACGCTCCTATGACAAAAACCATTACAGTAAAAGATATAATTAAATTCCACGGACACCCATGCGATGGCTTGCTTGTATGTGCAGCAGGTCTTAAGCTTGGACTTTCCAGACTTTTTCCTTCTGGAATTATAGACAGAACAGATTTAAGGGTTTTAACCAAAAACAGCCCATGCTTTGTTGATACTTGCGCTTATCTGACCGGAGGAAGAATAAATTTTGGAACACTTGAAATAGACAACTCATTGGGGTGGAGCTGGATAATACAGCGTATCAGTACAAAAAAGGCAGTAAAGGTCTCTCTCAGAAAAGAGGCGCTTCCTGAAGAAGTAGAAATAATGGAAAAAAAGATCAGAGAAGGAAGATACAAGATTGCAGATATAGACAGATGCCGTAACATACAATGGAAATTTGCAAGAAAAATACTGTCCCATCCCCTGAATAAGGCATTCAGGATAGTAACTCTTGAAAACTTTATTTTTCCTGAATCAACATATCCAAAAACAGGAAAAAGAGGAGATATCCTGCATAAAAATGAATCCTACTGTTCCAAAGAAAAATAAGTACCAGGGAAAAAATTGAAACAATACAAAAAAAATGCCCCGCAAAGACAAAATCTTTGCGGGGCATTTAAGTTAAAATTTCCGGCAACGACCTACTCTCCCACATAGTCTCCCACGCAGTACCATCGGCGCTAAGGAGCTTAACTTCCGTGTTCGGAATGGGAACGGGTGTGGCCTCCTTGCTATTATCACCGGAAAAAAACAGAATATATTAAACTAATACAGAGTAATTAAAGAGTAAGAGTGAGAGACAGAAGAATGCAAAGAAAAGAAATGATCAAGCCTCACGACCTATTAGTATCAGTCAGCTAAATATGTTACCATACTTACACCTCTGACCTATCAACCTCGTCGTCTACAAGGGGTCTTCAGTCCTATTCCCAGCGAACTGAGAATAAGAAGGGATATCTAATCTTGAGGTTGGCTTCCCACTTAGATGCTTTCAGCGGTTATCCATTCCGAACATAGCTACCCAGCTATGCCGCTGGCGCGACAACTGGCACACCAGAGGTTCGTCCATCCCGGTCCTCTCGTACTAGGGAAAGATCCTCTCAAATATCCTACGCCCACGAAAGATAGGGACCGAACTGTCTCACGACGTTCTAAACCCAGCTCACGTACCGCTTTAATTGGCGAACAGCCAAACCCTTGGGACCTGCTCCAGCCCCAGGATGCGATGAGCCGACATCGAGGTGCCAAACCGCGCCGTCGATGTGAACTCTTGGGCGCGATAAGCCTGTTATCCCCGGAGTACCTTTTATCCGTTGAGCGACGGCCCTTCCATACAGAACCGCCGGATCACTAAGACCTACTTTCGTACCTGCTCGACCTGTCGGTCTCACAGTCAAGCTCCCTTATGCCTTTACACTCTACGACTGGTTTCCAATCAGTCTGAGGGAACCTTCGCGCGCCTCCGTTACTCTTTAGGAGGCGACCGCCCCAGCCAAACTACCCACCAGACACTGTCCCCGACCCGGATAACGGGCCAAGGTTAGAATCCTAAGTTAGTAAGGGTGGTATTTCAAGGGCGGCTCCACTCCAACTGGCGTTGAAGTTTCACAGCCTCCCACCTATCCTACACATACTAACCCAAAATCCAATGTCAAGCTGTAGTAAAGGTTCACGGGGTCTTTCCGTCTTTTCGCGGGTACGCGGCATCTTCACCGCGATTTCAATTTCACCGAGTCTCTGGTTGAGACAGTGGGGCAGTCGTTACGCCATTCGTGCAGGTCGGAACTTACCCGACAAGGAATTTCGCTACCTTAGGACCGTTATAGTTACGGCCGCCGTTTACTGGGGCTTCGGTTCAAAGCTTCTCTGCCCGAAAGCAGATAACAAATCCCCTTAACCTTCCAGCACCGGGCAGGCGTCAGACCCTATACATCGTCTTGCGACTTAGCAGAGTCCTGTGTTTTTAGTAAACAGTCGCCACCCCCATTTCTCTGCAACCCCCTTCGGCTCCATCTGTAATGACGAATCATCAAGATTTCACCTAATGGGGGCACACCTTCTCCCGAAGTTACGGTGTCATTTTGCCGAGTTCCTTAACCAGAGTTCTCTCGAGCGCCTTGGGATACTCACCCCGCCTACCTGTGTCGGTTTACGGTACGATCACCAAATTTACTTGCTAGAGGATTTTCTTGGCAGCATGGGATCAACCAGTTTATGAGACTAAGTCTCTCCTCATCACTTCTCGGTGTTAACGAAAGAACGGATTTGCCTATTCTTTCCACCTACCAGCTTGAATCCGGATATCCATCACCGGAATGGTCTACCCTTCTGCGTCCCCCCATCACTCAAACGCAAATTTGGTGGTACAGGAATATTAACCTGTTTCCCATCACCTACGCCTTTCGGCCTCGGCTTAGGGGTCGACTAACCCTGAGCAGATTAACTTTACTCTAGGAAACCTTAGGCTTACGGCGAACGGGTTTCTCACCCGTTTTATCGTTACTCATGTCAGCATAGTCTCTTCCATACAGTCCACCAGTTCTCACGATCTGGCTTCGACCCAGAATGGAATGCTCCCCTACCATTGCTTAGACCTAAAAGCCTAAACAATCCACAGCTTCGGTAATGTACTTAAGCCCCGTTATATTTTCGGCGCAGAATCACTCGACCAGTGAGCTATTACGCTTTCTTTAAAGGATGGCTGCTTCTAAGCCAACCTCCTGGCTGTCTCAGCATTTCCACTTCCTTCTCCACTTAGTACATATTTAGGGACCTTAGCTGGTGGTCTGGGTTTTTTCCCTTTTGACCACGAAACTTATCTCCCGTAGTCTGACTCCCATAATAAAAGTTGACGGTATTCGGAGTTTGGTTAGGTTTGGTAATCTGGTAGGACCCCTAGCCCATCCAGTGCTCTACCCCCGTCACTTAATTTATGAGGCTATACCTAAATATATTTCGGGGAGAACCAGCTATCTCCAGGTTTGATTAGCCTTTCACCCCTATCCACAGATCATCCGGGAAGTTTTCAACCTTCTACGGTTCGGGCCTCCATCCCGTGTTACCGGGACTTTACCCTGTCCATGGATAGATCACCTGGCTTCGGGTCTACTACATGTTACTAAATCGCCCTGTTCAGACTCGCTTTCGCTACGGCTCCACCTGACGGCTTAACCTTGCAACATACAGTAAGTCACTGACCCATTATGCGAAAGGTACGCGGTCGAACATGATATATAAAAAGATAAATCCTGAAATATATCAATCGTTCTTCCACTGCTTGTAGACAGACGGTTTCAGGTACTATTTCACTCCCCTTGCCGGGGTACTTTTCACCTTTCCCTCACGGTACTAGTTCACTATCGGTCGCTGGAGTGTATTTAGTCTTAGGAGATGGTCCTCCTGGATTCCCGCAGGGTTCCACGTGTCCCGCGGTACTTGGGAACTTTATCAAGCAAGCTTATTGAATTTCGTATACAGGACTATCACCTTCTATGGTGCATCTTTCCAGATGCTTCTACTATCCAATAAGTTTTTGACTTGCCGAAGGACCTGCAAATCCTTCCGATAAAGCCCCGCAACACCAGATATACAACGCTTGCAGGCTTTAACATACATCTGGTTTGGACTGTTCCCGTTTCGCTCGCCGCTACTAAGGGAATCGCTATTGCTTTCTTTTCCTGAGGGTACTTAGATGTTTCAGTTCCCCTCGTTCGCCACCATTACCTATGTATTCAGTAATGATTATTCCAGAATTACCTGGAATAGGTTTCCCCATTCAGAAATCTCCGGATCAAAGCCTGTTTAGCGGCTAACCGAAGCTTATCGCAGCTTACCACGTCTTTCATCGCCATCCAGCGCCAAGGCATCCACCGTCTGCCCTTAATAGCTTGATCACATCATTTTCTATGCATATATGAACAACTATCTCAGACACTCTTACAATTATATTACCCTGTATTCAGTTTTCAAAGATCAATAAAGGCATTCGCCCCTTGAGCACAAAGCTCAAGCCTGAAAATTGACAAACAACTTCCAGAATTCAACCTGTTACTCAAAAATCAAGAACAAATTGCCAGAAAAACAATTCTTGCAAATCGCAAGAAAGAAAAAGACTCAGCACGTTCCGGGCCAAAATACTGCACACCGAAATCCAAGCAATTGAGTCTGATATGGAGGTGAACGGGCTCGAACCGATGACCTCCTGCGTGCAAGGCAGGCGCTCTCCCAACTGAGCTACACCCCCATAAGCTCATGGGCCTAGTTGGAATTGAACCAACGACCTCACGCTTATCAGGCGTGCGCTCTAACCGAGACTGAGCTATAGGCCCGGCTTATACCCATTTGCTCTCTCAAGACTAAATAGTGATGCCATAGTTTTAGGATTGACCTAGGATGGCCTTCTTTTACAAGAAGGCACTCTCCTTTGAAAGGAGGTGATCCAGCCGCAGGTTCCCCTACGGCTACCTTGTTACGACTTCACCCCAATTACCGGCCGTACCTTAGGCACCTGCCTCCCCGCACCTGCCTTACCAACAACATTTTCAACCAGGTTCAAGAAGAAAGTTGTTAGCACGGTAGGTGCGGGGTTGGCCCAGTGACTTCTGGTACAGTCGACTTTCGTGGTGTGACGGGCGGTGTGTACAAGGCCCGGGAACGTATTCACCGTGGCATGCTGATCCACGATTACTAGCGATTCCAACTTCATGGAGTCGAGTTGCAGACTCCAATCCGAACTGAGAGCTGCTTTTTGGGATTAGCTGAACCTCGCGGTTTCGCAACCCTTTGTACAGCCCATTGTAGCACGTGTGTAGCCCTGGATATAAAGGCCATGAGGACTTGACGTCATCCCCACCTTCCTCCCCGTTAACCGAGGCAGTCTCTTTAGAGTGCCTAACTTAATACTGGCAACTAAAGACAGGGGTTGCGCTCGTTGCGGGACTTAACCCAACATCTCACGACACGAGCTGACGACAGCCATGCAGCACCTGTCACTCTGCTCCGGCAGAACCGGAGAAACCATGTTTCCATGGCTGTCAGAGGATGTCAAATCCAGGTAAGGTTCTTCGCGTTGCGTCGAATTAAACCACATGCTCCACCGCTTGTGCGGGCCCCCGTCAATTCCTTTGAGTTTTAGCCTTGCGGCCGTACTCCCCAGGCGGAGAACTTAATGCGTTAACTACGGCACAGCAGGGGTCAATACCCGCTACACCTAGTTCTCATCGTTTACGGCGTGGACTACCAGGGTATCTAATCCTGTTCGCTCCCCACGCTTTCGCGTCTCAGCGTCAGTATTGGTCCAGAGAGTCGCCTTCGCCACCGGTGTTCCTCCCAATATCTACGAATTTCACCTCTACACTGGGAATTCCACTCTCCTCTCCCATACTCAAGTCTAACAGTTTCAAATGCACTTCCCAGGTTGAGCCCAGGGCTTTCACATCTGACTTGATAGACCGCCTACACGCTCTTTACGCCCAATAATTCCGAACAACGCTTGCACCCTCCGTATTACCGCGGCTGCTGGCACGGAGTTAGCCGGTGCTTCCTTCAGTGGTACCATCAGCTTCTATAGCTATTAACTATAGACATTTTTTCCCACTTGACAGAGCTTTACGACCCGAAAGCCTTCTTCGCTCACGCGGCGTTGCTGCGTCAGGGTTTCCCCCATTGCGCAAAATTCCTCACTGCTGCCTCCCGTAGGAGTCTGGACCGTGTCTCAGTTCCAGTGTGGCTGATCATCCTCTCAGACCAGCTAACCATCGTAGCCTTGGTAGGCCATTACCCTACCAACAAGCTAATGGTATGCGAGCCCCTCCTTAAGCGACAACTTTCATGAAGAGGTCATCTTTCACCTCAAAAACCGTGGTTTAAGAGGCTGTATTCAGTATTAGCTCCGTTTTCACGAAGTTATCCTCAACTTAAGGGCAGGTTACCCACATGTTACTCACCCGTGCGCCACTTTACTCCTCCGAGCAAGCCCGGAGTTTCTCGTTCGACTTGCATGTGTTAGGCACGCCGCCAGCGTTCATTCTGAGCCAGGATCAAACTCTCCACTTAAAATATCCAAACCTTACTTAAAAGTGAAGGTTTAATCTTTATTTTAAAACCTTAAAAAAAACAACTAAGGGCCTAAAACGGCATCACTATTCAGTTTTCAAAGAGCAAATCTTAACTTTACAAATATAACAACACAAAAATGTATTGTCAAGACTTTTTTGTTTAATATAAAAAATTGTTCCTGTCAAAAATCAATTTACTGAAACAATAATTATATCAAAAAAGAAATAACTGTCAAGACTTTTTAGCCTTACAAAAGACAAAAAAGTTAACAAGACTTAAAAAAACACGACACCCTGTCCACAACGTACTCTATCTGCTCTCTCGTCAATTCAGGATAAACAGGCAGAGCCAAGGTCGTCATTGCCGCCTCAGTGCTGACAGGAAAACTGTCCTCCCCATAGTCTAGGTACGAAAAACAGTCTTGCCTATGCAGTGGAACAGGATAATAAACCTCACAACCAATATCATTATCGTTGAGAAACTCCTTAAGGTCATCTCGTCTGTTTCCAACCTTAATGATGAACTGATTATATACATGCCTTAATGTTTTGTCAACAGGTAACAACACTTCATTCGCCAAAATCTCATTAAAAAGTTTTCTGTAGTACCCTGCATTACTTTTTCTTTTTTCGATCCAATCATCCAGAAATTTCATCTTTACCAACAACACCGCTGCCTGCAATGCATCCAGTCTGAAATTCCCCCCTACAACAGAATGATAATATTTGGGATCAGACCCATGAACACGCATTATCCTCAAAGAATCATAGACAGACTCTTCATTAATGGTGACCATTCCCCCATCCCCAAAACATCCGAGGTTTTTAGAAGGAAAAAAGGAAAAGCATCCGAACTTCCCCATAGATCCAGCCCTCTTCACCTGACCATCATCAAACCGATATTCAGCCCCTATAGCCTGAGCGGCATCTTCGATCACGGGCAAACCATACATATCTCCTATACGAATTATCTCTTCCATATCAGCACACTGCCCAAAAAGATGCACAGGAATTATAGCCTTCAGCCGAACCCTGTCGCTTTCCTTCATTGACGATATGGTTTCTGCAAGCCTTTCAGGATCCATATTATAAGTTTGATCATCAATATCCACAAAGACGGGCAATGCCCCGAGCCTTGCAATAACCCCTGCTGTAGCAAAAAAAGTGTAAGGAGTTGTAATTACCATATCTCCAGGGCTTACACCAAGCACCATCAAAGAAATCAACAATGCATCTGTACCTGAAGATACTCCAACAGCATATTTGCACCCACAGTAATCAGCAATAGCCTCTTCCAGCTCCATTACCTTTGGTCCAAGAATAAACTGTTGGGAATCAAACAGTTCTACAAGCACAGACATCACTTCATCCTGAATACCTTTATATTGTTCCTTTAAATCAAGCAAGGGGACCTTCAAGGCTTTACCTCCTGTTAGTGAATTTTAATCTATATAAACGAGATTTTTTGGACAAGCCCTAAGGAGTTACACCTGTGTCAATGCACAAGCTCGGCAACAGGCACAACATCAAAATCCTTTTTTAAACGGGGAATATATTTACGAATAACCTTCAATGTCTCAAGATATGGATGCCCGATTCCTATGGCCGTTCCTTTATGCCTCGCCATACTGAGAAGGCGTTCCATCTGTATTTGTATGGATTTCTCATCTGTTTCGTTATCCAGAAACACATTCCTCTCTGCAGAAGGCAGACCCAACCGTTTCGCGAGTTTGAAACCGACTGTTAGTGCTGAGGTACGACTGTCAACATAAAAAAGCCTGTGTCTTCTCAATTCCTTTAAGACCACCAGCATCTTGTCCTTATGTTCAGTAAAGGCAGATCCCATATGATTATTAACGCCAGATGCATAAGGCACTACCCTAAGGTCCTGTCTTAGTATCTGTCTTATCTTTTTGTCGGTCATGGACAAAAACAATGCGCCAGACCCTGGCCTGACATGAGGATATCCTTTGGGTTCCATCGGGAGATGCAACATAATATCGCACCCATGCGAAACTGCATCAACAGAGATGGCATGCGTAAACGGCGCGAGAGGAAAGACAGAAAGAGTCAGAGGAAGACCTGATTTGACAAAAGAATGTGCAATATCCTTGTTGTATCCCAAGTCATCAATTATAATAGCTATTTTTGGCTTTGTCCTCTTTGCAGGCAGACAATGGCCCTTGATCTTCACTGAAATTTTATGTGTCTTATACCCCTGTACAGACACAATAAAAGTTGTCAAACGCTTTGAAGAAGATAACGTGCGAACAGTTATCTTTTTACCCTGCCTGGACAAGGTATAAAGAAAACGCTTAATCCTTTTTGCAGACCTGTAATCAGGACATTTTATCAAAATATCCGTAAAATTCCATACCAGACCCTTTTTGTGTATGGTCTTGACATCGTAAAATACAACATCTTTTGTCTTGATCCGGTTTTCATATAAGGCATCATAAAGGGCATAATCAATTGTTTTGATATCCTTTTTAAGGTCCGGAGGAGAAGTATAAATTTCTTCATAGACCGGAGGCATAACTTTCTGGTCATAAAAGAAACAAACAATAAAAACTCCGGTAAAAAAAACAAAAAGAATTCCTCCAAAAAATATAAAGGGGATCTTTTTTCTGTTCTTCCTGTTACCAACGGCCTTGCGATCACCAACCTTCATCTATGCGCCAAATTCCATATCACTTCACTTCATTACGGGAAAACAATGTCCATGCCTTTAACAGTTGCATTGCGCTGCGCACCTGATTATCCTGCTTTAAAAGCGTCTGAACACGCTTGTTTGCCTTGATATATCCCTTGTCTTTAATACCAAGCCGTTCAGGTTCTTCCGGCATATGACCTTTAAGGTTCTCTTCCCTTATAAAACCATCTTTCTCTTTTACCTTTTTCTTCAGGGGGATATAATCCATTTCTATATCAGGTATAATACCACGTGATTGGATAGATTTTCCACTCGGTGTATAATATCTTGCAGTGGTAAGCCGTAACGCAGAACCATCTGAAAGGGGCAGAATAACCTGCACTGAACCCTTGCCAAAGGTCCTTGTCCCCAAAATTATTGCCCTTCTGTTATCCTGAAGCGCCCCTGAAACTATCTCAGCAGCACTTGCAGTACCGCTGTTAACAAGAACAACCATAGGATAGTGGTTAAAGATATCACCCTTATGTGCTCTAAACCTGATACACTCAACCTTCTGCCTTCCTTTGGTACTTACAATCACTCCTGAATCAAGAAAGAGATCCGAAACCTTAACAGCCTGATCCAGCAATCCTCCAGGATTATTTCTCAAATCAAGTATCAGGCCCCTAATCCTGGCCTTTTTTTGCAACTCCTTGAGACCGGAAACAAGGTCCCTGGCAGTCCTGGACTGAAAATTGGATATTCTCACATAAGCAATTGAGGGACTAAGTAAAAACTGTCTTACGCTTATCAGCGGAATAACATCTCGTTTAATAGAAAATTCGAGAGGCCTTTTTTCTCCCTTTCTCACTATTGTTAATTTTACCTTTGTGCCCTTTGGCCCCCTAATATGTTTCACGGCCTCCATTATGGTCATGTTCTTGGTAAATATATCACCTACCTTAATGATCTTGTCTCCCGCTTTTATACCCGCCCTGTATGCAGGAGTACCTTCTATCGGAGATACAACAGTCAGAACATTATCCTTAATGGTTATCTCAATACCAATACCGGTAAAACTCCCATTAGTCTCTGTTTTCAATTCCTGAAACTCATCTTTTGTCATAAAAGACGAGTGAGGATCCAGGGAACTGACCATCCCTTTTATTGCACTGTAGATCAACTTCTGTGTATCTTCAGGTTCTACATAATTATTATTAATCTGTCTCAGGACTTCAGCAAAGACCTCTATGCTTTTATAAGTACTTTTTGTGTCTGCGTCAGTGTTATCACCAATACATAAAAGCCCTGTCACAAACAGAACCATTAAAAAGAAAATAACAATGTGGTTTCTTTTGATACCAAACATGATTTCAGCTCCCGTACTCTGTTGTCTGTTGTTCATCCATAAACAAGGCAGTTTGTTCAGAACCAAGACATGCAAAAACCTTAACCACAGGCATGCATCAATTGGATAAAAAGGGAGACATTAGCAAGGGTCTCATCTTTTACGTCCTGTGCATATCAAAAAAACCGGCAAAATATGAAACAGGGATCATAAACCTCTGTCAGACATTATAAGAAGGTAAAGAATCAACAGGGATGTCAGACAGGCAGGGATGTCTTTTGTCCTTTTCAGAAACAAGGGGTGAAGAAACCGGCCAGTCAATTCCTATATCAGGATCATTCCATACAATACCGGCATCGTGTTCCGGCATATAAAAATCACTACATTTATATATTACATATGCCAAAGAACCCGTCACACAAAAACCATGTGCAAATCCTTTTGGGATGAAAAGCTGTCTCCTGTTGTCTCCTGAAAGATAAACACCCGTCCATTGTCCAAAAGTCGGCGAACCATAGCGTATATCCACAGCAACATCAAATATCTCTCCCTCTACCACCTGTACCAGTTTATCCTGCATATTGGGAAACTGGTAGTGCATACCCCTTAACGTTCCATTTCTTGAAAAAGACATATTATCCTGAACAAACAACGTTTCTATCCCTTCAGATACATATCTTTTTTGCTGATAGGTCTCCATAAAAAAGCCACGTTCGTCGGCAAATACATCTGGCTCCAGAATAAGCACATCTTTAAGATCAGTTTCCAGAACATTCATTTTTTCATCTCTATATCAAAACAGATCATTACAGTTAAAACAAAAAAATACCATCTACATTGCCGTAAAACAATCCCGATTTCAGCATCATACCGGCAGCAGCAAAAAAGGCCTGACAGACCCGCAAGGTGTTATGACAAAACAGAGACGCATAATCTTACGGCCTCAGCAAGGTCAAGGGTTCCGTCATACAAGGCCCTACCGGTAATCATTCCGGTAACACCCAGTTTTTCAAGCGGCAACAGTGACTGAACATCCTCTATGCCGGAAATTCCGCCAGAGGCAATAACCGGAATCTTGACAGCCTTTGCAAGAGAGGCCGTAGCATCCAAATTCGGGCCTGATCTCATGCCATCCCTCTGAATATCAGTATATACTATTGCACTGACACCGGAATCCTCGAACTTCCTTGCCATATCAACAGGTCCCATATTGATCTCTTCTGTCCATCCTTCTATCGCAACACGACCCTTTTTCGCATCAATGCCTATAATAATTTGTCCTGGAAACATATCACATGCACGAACAACAAATTCAGGGTCTTTAAAGGCAACAGTTCCCAATATAATAAATTTTACACCGAGATCAAAATAGGCCTTTAACGTCTCAATCTCCCTGATACCCCCGCCAAGCTGAACAGGGATGGGAACAGAATCAACAATCCTTTTTATCACCGAACTGTTTACAGGCCTGCCCTTGAAGGCACCGTCAAGATCGACCACATGAAGCCTTTTTGCCCCTGCCTCAAACCATTTTTTTGCCATATTTTCAGGGACATCCGAAAAAACAGTTTCATCCTGGATACAGCCCTGTCTAAGTCTTACACAACGTCCGTTTTTCAGATCAACAGCAGGTATAACAATCAAATCCCTTTCTCCTGTTTAAGTGTCCAAACATTCCTGCTCCGGTTCAGTATAAAATTCCCCGCAACACCGTTGGGAGGGTTGTTAAGGCATATGAGCAACCATTTTTTTAAGCCCTACCATGGCAAGTTCCTTTGCTGAAAGCCAGCGGCCCTTGCTTTTGAAGAACATTCCCGCATCAAGAAGGTTTTCTGTCAATGACTGCTGAGTCTTGTCAAATCTCGCCTTCCATACAACAATACCATTATCAGGCCTGACAAGATAAAGATCAAAACCTACAGAGGCAGGTTCAGCAGCCGCCAGGGCACTGCCTTTACGCTCCTGCCACCTATATATATAGCCAATCAGGACAGCATCTGCTTCAAGAACAGTTCCCACCTTCTGAAGCACCAGCAATCCAGATACATCCTGATTCTTTTTCAGGATGTCACGATACATCCTGTTTACACGTTGAGGCATTATCAAAACATACCTTTTTTCCTGCACAAGAAGATCAACAAGAGACGCACTCATATTACGGACAACAGAATCCGGCACAACACCATGCATATGAATACTGTCTGACATGAGGGCTGAAGCAGATCTGCCCCTTTCGCCTGATAGCATTTTCCGAAAACCGAATACAGCAACTTTGTTTATTTTTATCTTGATGTCTGGATTCCTGGTACAGGAAAAACCGGAATGATAAAAGGTGCATCCTGAGACAAAAAAAATAAGGGCAACCACAGGCCCCCATAAAAAGACATAAAAACAGGAAATTGATGATCTTATCTTGTTTGCAGTGTTCATAAAAGCCCTTTGGTTGAAGGGATCCTGTCTGCCATACGCCCTTCTATGGCACATGCCCCGGCAAAGGCCCTGGCAAAGGCCTTAAACATAGCCTCAGCTACATGATGAGGATCATCACCTGAAATAAGGTCTATGTGCATGGTAATTCCTGCGTTATTCACAACAGCCTGAAAAAATTCACGAACCAGGCCCACATCAAAAGACCCGCTCATACGCACCGGCAAGGCAACACGATACACAAGCATCGGGCGGCCTGACAGATCCATAACAACCCTTACAAGGGTTTCATCCATTGGAATGGTAGCTTCGCCATAACGCCTTATGGCTGTCTTATCACCAAGGGCATCCCGTAAAACATGCCCCATACATATACCGATATCTTCCACGGTATGATGATAATCCACCTCTATATCGCCTCTTGCCTTCAGCTCAATGTCCATAAAACCATGTAGCCCCAAAAAGCCCAGCATATGATCCATAAAGGGTATACCCGTATCTATACCAAAATCCCCCTGGCCATCCAGATTGATCCTGAGGTAAATATCGGTCTCTTCTGTCTTTCTGTTTATCTCTGCCGTTCTTTTCATATCATCTCTGTGCGATAGATTACAGACAGACTCCGACTGTCCGCCTGTTATATCATACCTGTTTTATGGTGGAGATGAGGGGATTCGAACCCCTGACCTGTACGTTGCGAACGTACCGCTCTCCCACCTGAGCTACATCCCCATATTTTTGTTGCACATACAAGGCATATATAAGCCTTTTGGAAAATCAAATCAACGCTTTTTTACATTCTTGCCAAAATCCGGCCCGGCCAGGCATAATTCCTGGCTCCTCACAGCACAACAAACCGGAGCATAAAGCACAAGCGGATGTTCCCGGGTTGAGCATCGAGAAGATAACAGATCAATCATTGAGCCGATACCAGGCGCAATCCATGACAAACCGTTTCATCATATTTCGGTGTAAACAAGGGGATCTTAAAACAAAAGGTGTGTGTAAAGACTATCTTAATCGAACCTTATGCGGCCCGCCTCAAGATGATAGGGGATTCTGTACGGATTTTCGGGGAGCTGACGAATTATACCCTTTGCAACAAGCTCTTCAAGACTGGAGGGCATGCGGCCATACCTCTTTTTATAAATGTTGACCGCCTTTTTCAGCAGTTTTACCCCTTTAAGAGCATTAATCCGCATCATGATGGTATTCCGTGTATTTTCATCAAGTGTCTTTTTTAAGACACCTGTTAAAAACGTGATTCCTGTATCTACATCTCCTCCCCTGTATGCAATCTTTGATGCCAGGCTGCCCATAAAGGGATCGTTCCCTATTTTGGCGCTCATAAAAAGATACCTTGCAGATTTCCTGTACTTTCCTGCAAAAAAATAATAATCAAAACCTACATAATACGGCAGTATTGAATCCCATTTCCTGAAATCAAGCCCTTTTTCAAGAAAAGAGATCGTCCTGTCAGGCATCCTCGGTATCCATGGGAAAACCCCCTGCACCAGACGGTAGGGATCCTTGAAATAGGGATCCATGTCCCTGGCAAGTTTCATAACCTGAAAAAGATAGTCCCAATTCTCCTTTGGTGCAGACCGGTCAAAATTTCCTGCCAGAACCGATCCATATGCAAAAAAAACATCAGAAACAAGCGGAGTGAACTCCCCGCAGACCGTCTTCAAAAACGAGACAGAGGGCAAAAGTCCGGCATTCATTCGTGTTGCAGAAAACGTTTCTATGGGCTGATCCTGAGAAAGCCAATAAAAACCCGAGGCATAGAACAAAAGTGCAATTATTGTGACAATCCCCTTTTTTATCATAGGTCCCGTCTCTTAAAGAAAAACATGGTAATAACAATGGCAACACCCATGTATGAAAATCCATACACAAATATCTTAGAGAGATAATGCTCAGGCAGATTTACACCATAGGCTGCATATGTGTTCAGATTGAAGTAGCCAAGATTGGGGAAGATCCATGATACAAGGGAAATCAGATTCTTTGCCGTTATGCCCATGGTTTTGCTATTCATTGCAATATCCTTTACCGTATTTATATTCTGTCCTATCAGATACGCTATAATGCTCGCAATTGACACAAGAACACCGCTCTCCATAATACTCCAGACGAGAAAAACAAAGGATAAAAAAACAAGGGCAGCGTAGAATTTGAAAAAAGAGGCCAGAAGCAGCTTATGCCATCCAAAATGCAGAGGCACATAACCGGGATATTTTATTATGTACAGCTTTACCATCAACAGGGCAGGCACATTGAGTATAACAAGGGCCACAAACAGGATCATTGAGAACCCCAGAAATCTGCCCAGTATATACTCCTCTCTGCTGACAGGGGAAGAAAGTACAAAATAGACGGTCTGCTCCCTGATATCATTAACCAGGCCCGGCAGACAGAGAAAGAAAATAATCATCAGACAGCCGGCTGAAACAGCCATGAGCATAAAATCTATAACCACCCTGCATATATCAAAACCGATAAAGGGAATAAAGGCATAGGTAGCCGCAGCCATAATCAGGCCAAAACAGGACACCCCATATATAACCTTCTGTCTAAGACCTTCTTTAAATGAAAGCAATGCAATGCGCAGTATATTATTCAGTCTCATTCAATACAGCCCTTAGCCCTGTAAAACACCCAATATGCAGGCAAAAAACACCAGGATATCACAAAGAAAAATCATTGCAGATCTGTCAGTGTTTTCACAAAAAAATTTTCCAGGCCATCATTCACAGAGGCCTCATCAATCTTGCCGGCATACATTATCCGGCCCTTGTTCAGTATTGCTATATCGTCGCATACCTTCTCTATATCATTCAATATATGAGAACTGAGAAAAATTGTCTTGCCCTGCTCCCTGAGATCCTTTAAAAGTTCTATGACCTCATGTCTCATCAACGGGTCCAGACCGCTCAGGGGCTCGTCAAGAACCAGTATCTTGGGGTCATGTACAAGGGCAAGCGCAAGAGATGCCCTCTGGAGCATACCCTTGGAAAACCTTTTAAGGGGTCTGTTTTTGTATTCAAGGAGCCCTGTTTTTTCAAGAAGCCTGTCTGTATATCCCATGCCGAATGTTTTTTCAACACCCGTTATATATGACTTAAAGGAAACAAGCTCCCCAATGGTCATATTGGCATAGACACACGGTTTTTCGGACATGTATCCTATTTCCTTCCGCACATTATGCCTGTCAGGGGAAAGCCCGTTTACAAACACACGTCCGGAATCAGGTATTATAAAATTGAGAAGTATCTTTATTGTTGTGCTTTTACCAGCACCATTCGGCCCCAAAAACCCGAATACCGTACCCTCTTTTAGACAAAAGGAAAGATTGTCAAGCACGGTCTTTTCTTGCCTTTCAATATCAGACCTGTATTTTTTTGTAACAGATTCCAATACAATTGCATCCATAATCAGGGGCCCTGTTATATAAAATGGCACATACCAAAGACAGGGGGGTTGCCCTGTCTTTGGTATGTGCATCCATTATTTACATCAAATATATTACTTTTATTACTTGGCTGTCCAGTTTGCTGTAGGCGCACCACCTGCACCGGTACCATTCAGATCATCATTGTTTGCAGTACATGCAGGAATAGTAAGAGTGGCAGGAAAAGCAGATCCATAGCCGGCCACAGTAGCCTGGCCTGTCCAGGTCGCATTTCTGGCCCAGTATATAGTTGCATCCGCATCCCCATCTATGGCATAGGCAGTATCTCCGTTATTATTAAAGGAGGCACCAAGGTATGCCGTATTGTTCGCACCTTCTGTACTTGCCTGAACAATGGTGTTGGTGGCAAGCTCATAACCCACACCACCAGAAGCACCAGTATTGGCGTTTGTTGCAGTAATCATAAGACCTGCGGCGCCAGAACTTGCAGCGGACTGAGGCCCGCCAACAACGGTTCCTCCTGTATTACCACCTGGTGCAGCCGCCAGAGTGGCAGCAGCAGCAGGAGTAATTCCAAAACAGCCGATATCGGACTGAAGACTTGCCTCTGCTGTCTTGAGCAGATTGATCTGGGCCAGGGCCTTGGTGTTTGATGCCCTCATTTTATAGGCCATGAACTGGGGCACAGCAATGGCAGCAAGGATACCGATAATCGCTATAACAATCATCAGTTCGATAAGTGTAAAACCTTTTTCGTTATTTCTCAATCTCTTGATCATCTTTAATCTCCTTTATCCAAGTTGTTTTTTTTAAACCGACCGGGACATTCTCAGTACCAAAAACCAGTTTGCAGACAAACAGCCCGACAGGCGTCAACAAACCTTTTTCCACATCCTTATATGATTTTTCCTGCATCACCTCCTTTCGCGACCATCAAGATGTGATTACTGGGTTATATGTAAACAGAAACCTTTTTAAAGACCTGTATAATATCATCGACGTATTTATCAACTTCTTGAGACCTTACCGATACAAATTGTGTGCCAAAAATCATGACACAACCTTACATATTTTTTCCTTCTATATTTTCAGAGTATTAGAGCCATTATTACGGATACGGACATATCCGCCCCCTGAAACACACCTGCCCAAGACAGGGCATCTGTAACATTTTTTGTCCTTGATCGGACAATTTTTGTCCTGACAACAAGAATCCCCGCAGCCTGCACACCAGGAAAACCTGCATCTTTCACAGGTTCATTTCAGGATGTTTTTGTTCTGACCTGTCCAGGAAACAAGATCAAGCAGTTAAATAGAATCCTGAACAAATGCTTCACATGAAATCCTTGCCCGACTTTTTTTACCGATATTCCTGACCCACGCCGCCCTCAGGGACGGCGTCATGGTTTGTCCACTGTTTTAACCATTGCCGCTGCGGCAACCTTGTGTGGAATGCGAGGCTATCCGGCTGTCTCGGACCGGGCAAAAAGCCCTGGACAGAAGGCCCGGGAGCGTTTCCGCTGCCGGTATCAAAACAGACGCTGTACCGTACCCGGTCTGTCCACCATCCGTGATGTGCTCATCCATGCGGATCCTGTGCAACTCGACCGTGCCCTCCAGCGCTGGAACCAGGTGTATTGTCAGCAAAACAAAAGTCTGGCCACAGATGGAAAAACCATGTGCAAGGAAATTACCGCAGATGCCTTGCTCACCCGGCGCAATATCGCCGATTATCTCGTCCGGGAACGTAATGCTCATTACCATTTTACCGTCAAGAACAACCAGCCCGGACTTTTTCAGGATATCGCGCCTTGTTCTGAAGATCGAAACGATCCCGGTTTTGTCCGGTACGATCCGCCTGATCACGGCCGGATTGAAACCCGCAAAATATGGACCACAACCGAACTCAATGGTTACCTCAACTTTCCTTACGTCGGACAGGCCTTCCTCATCCAACGGGAAACCATCAATAAAAAAACGGTGAATATTCCCGTGCGCATATGGCATCACAAGCAAAACTCCGCACCAGGCCGACCCTCAACACGTGCCGGCCACCAACCGCGGCCACTGGAGCATCGAAAACAGCTGCCATTACATTAGACTGAAACCATGATGAAGACCGCAGCCGTATACGCACCGGTTACAGACCCGAAAATATCACTCGACTACGGCAATTTGCCATCAGCGTCATCAAATCCAAAGGCATACGCAGTGCCGCACAAAAAATGCGACAGCTTACCTGCAATGTACGCCGGGTCTTTGACTGTCTGCGAATGACGCAAAACTCATGGGCTTCCACACCTCCCCCTTAGAACAAATTTACCGTAAGGTTCACTTGGTTTGGCTTGAATTTTTCCTACATTAATTATAGAATAGTTAATTCAGGTCTTCATGCCATCAAACTGGCACAACCATAACGGACACAGGCGGACAAGACCTGTTATTTCCTGCTGCCGCCTGATTCAATGGTGCATAAACCTGCACAAACAATGTATGGGAGTGATACATGAACAAAACAGCAAAACTGATTGTTGACGGAAACACATATCAACTGCCTATCATAATAGGTACTGAAGGCGAAATGGCCATAGATATTTCCACACTCAGGTCAAGAACAGGCCTAATTACCCTTGACCCTGGCTATGCCAATACAGGAAGCTGTGAAAGCAGCATTACCTATATGGACGGCGAAAAAGGCATATTACGTTACAGGGGAATACCTATAGAACAGCTTGCAGAGCACTCTTCTTTCAGAGAAACCTCATACCTGCTGATTAACGGTGAACTTCCCACAAAACAGGAATTAAACCAGTTTTCAGCACGGCTAAATGACCATTCCCTCATCCATGAAGACATGCGGGCCTTCTTTCAGAACTTTCCAAGACTTGCCCATCCCATGGGAATCCTTTCATCCATGGTCAACGCCCTGAGGGCATTCTATCCGGAAATCCCGGAAAGAAGTGAGGAAGAGGAGATAAATATCACATTCTCAAGACTTATTTCAAAGGTAAGAACCATGGCTGCCATCTCATACAGGATATCAAGAGGGCACAAGATAGTGTATCCAAGACATGATCTTTCATATTGTGCCAATTTTTTGAATATGATGTTCGACACTCCTGTCAAGCCGTACAAGATAGATAAAGATATTGTTGCAGCCCTGAATGTCTTCCTGATACTGCATGCAGACCATGAACAAAACTGCTCCACTGCGGCCGTGCGGCTGGTAGGCAGCGCAAAGGTAAACCTGTACGCCGCAATTTCGGCAGGCATATGCGCCCTGTGGGGCCCCCTGCACGGGGGTGCAAACCAGGCCGTTGTTGAGATGCTTCAGAATATTCACGAAAATGGAGGGGATCCTGCCCCATTTATAGCAAGGGCCAAGGACAAAAATGATCCATTCCGTCTTATGGGCTTCGGACACAGGGTCTACAAGACATATGATCCAAGGGTTAAAATCATGAAAAAGATGTGCATCAAAACCCTTAAAAAGCTGAACCTTAATGACCCTCTTGTAAGTGTGGCAGAACGTCTTGAAGAACAGGCATTAAAAGACCCCTACTTTATAGATCACAACCTCTATCCCAATGTAGATTTTTACAGCGGCATCTTCCTGCGGGCAATAGGTATCCCCATAAAGATGTTTACAGTAATGTTTGCCATAGGCCGTCTGCCCGGATGGATAAGCCAGTGGAAGGAAAGCCTTGACGATCCCCGATGGAAGCTGCACCGGCCACGCCAGATTTACATGGGAAAAACAAAGAGAGATTATATTCCCATAGAACAGAGGGGATGATAATTTCTCACACAAGGCCTGCAAACCCGTCGGAAAACAGGATATGAACAACATTGCATATATTGACTGTTTTTCAGGAGCAAGCGGAGATATGCTCCTTGGTGCCCTGCTTGATCTTGGTCTGCCTTTTAAGGAAATCAGAGACATTGTTGACTCATTCGGGCTTCAACATATTGATATTACAGTAAAGAAAGAAAGCAGGCATAACATATCCGGCACACGGTTTTACGTAAATCTCAACAACAAGAATCAGCCGCCAAGAAATCTTGATACAATCAGGAATCTTATACTGAAAGGAAAAATATCTGACAGCGTCAAACAACAAAGCATAGCGGCGTTTGACCTTATGGCAGAAGCAGAGGCTGCAATACACGGCTGCTCAAAGGAATCTGTACATTTTCATGAAGTGGGGGCAGTCGATTCCATAATCGATGTAGTAAGTGTTATATACGGTTTTGAAAGACTTGAATTAGGACCTGTATTTTCATCACCCCTGCCCCTTGGCACAGGTTTTGCGAACACAGCACACGGCACCATACCGGTCCCATCCCCTGCAACCATTGCCATACTGAAAGATGTACCTGTAACTGATTCCGGATCATTCACAGAAATGGTTACACCTACCGGTGCATTACTGCTTAAAATATTATGTAACGGATTCGGGGGAATTCCTCCCATGACAATAAAAAAGGCAGGATACGGCATTGGTAAGAGGGATCTTAAGGACAGGCCCAACCTGCTCAGGATTATTATCGGCAAAAGCACAACAGACAAAGAGACCGAAACAGTTACCCTGATAGAAACCAACATGGATGACTGCTCGCCTGAAATTCTCGGATACCTGATGGAAAGGCTTTTTGACGCCGGTGCCCTTGATGTTTCTTTCTGTCATATTCAGATGAAAAAAAACAGGCCCGGGATCCTGCTCCAGGTTATTGCCCATCCCCATGACAGAGACATGTTAATGGATATCATTTTCAGGGAAACAGGCACCTTGGGCATACGTTTTTCCTGTAAATTCAGAAGAACTATCAAACGCAATACAAAGATCATTGCAAGCCCATGGGGCAATCTTGCAGTCAAGGAAATCACAAATAATGACGGTTCAACATCCATATCCCCTGAATATGATCTATGCCGCAATATAGCCATAGCGCATAATATCCCCCTGATAAAAATCTACACGTGGATTCAGTCACAAAACAGGGGTTTTCAGCAAAGCCGTTACACCGGGCAGCAATAACCCGTGTTTTTTGAACTGGTTTCCTGCCGGGCCACAGGTTTCCGGCATCAGCTACACAGACCTGTTAGGCAGAGTTCATATAGACCGTACATTTGCAAACAAAAAACATAACAGACCAACAAAGGCCAGCAGCAGGATCCTTTTGACGACACCTCCATCTGATAATTTGACAGACATATTCAGGCAGGCCACATTGTCTGACAAAACAGCCATGGTTTTATCTACATGGTTTGGAACAGGTCTTGTCCGTTTTGCCCCAGGAACATGGGGAACCCTTGCAGGACTACCGCTTCTCTTTCTTCTTAAAGACCTTGGAGCAGATCTCAAATGCCTTTTTCTGTCTCTTCTTACATGTGTTGCTGTATGGGCAGCAAACCGTTGCAGCATACTTGTCAACAGGGAAGACCCTCAAATAGTGGTCATTGATGAGGTTGCAGGCATTGCATTTGCAACATTGTTTTTGCCATTTTCAACTGCAAACATTATTTGCAGTGTTTTAACATTCAGACTCTTTGACATCATAAAACCTTTTCCTGCAAGACAAATGGAAAGGCTTCCAGGCGGCACAGGTATTGTAGCAGATGATCTGATGGCAGGGTTTTATGCATACCTGTCTGTCAGGCTTATAACATATATATTCAATATCCTATAGAATGTAACAGGATATTAACAATCAAAAGCGAGTATCCCGTAAAACTTAACGGTCCCAGCCTTGATAACAGGAAAGTACCCGCAATATTTTATAAATGATAAGATATGCAGTTTACCGCAAAATTCCTGAGACATTTTACAAAGGGCATAAACAGGCATCAGCTCAATAATTAGGGGGATAACAGCGAACGTACCACCGGCACAGGAGGATTTTTCTTCTGCTTTGGGCCTCCCTCCCGGCAGTCACGTCAGAAAAACCCTTCTGCCCCTATTTATTGAGCTGTTACATAAACAGTAACATCCAGACAGTGCCCACCCGGAAACAGACCGCAGGCATCAGTGAGTTTCCGGTCCATAAACAAGATTTTTGGACCAGACCAAGAAAATCAAGAAATCCTGCATATTGACACCGGGATTGTGCAAAAAAGGCCGTTTATGGATAGACCCTGAATCAAAGAACAGAAAAAAGGTCTTTTATGCCTTGACAGTTAAAAGGATACTGTTTTTCCCGTTCATCGGGCCAATACAGCCAGGGATCTATCCCATACCAAAACATGGAGACTTAAATGCACGGTGAAATCATAACCATAGGAAATGAACTTGTATCAGGCAGAATCACTGATATCAATTCCTCCTATGCTGCAAGAATACTTACCGATGCAGGTCTTGACATAATTTGCATAACCTCAGTAGGCGACAACAATGACATGGTATCCCATGCATTGCATACGGCCATAAAACGGTCTGACTTTGCAATCATAACAGGAGGGCTTGGTTCCACCGATGATGATATAACCGCTGAAATTGTTGCCAACACACTCAACTGTCAGCTTGAACTCAACGAACAAACACTTGATCGCATCAAAACAAGCCAAAAGAAAGGCAACATGCCTGTTTTCTCATCTCTCGAGAAAATGGCATGGCTTCCGAGGGGCGCAACCCTGTTAGACGAAAAAGGAAATTCATGCGGCTTCTTTCTTGAAAAGTATGGTGTTCTTCTTTTTTTTCTCCCAGGGGTACCTGAACAGGCTCACCGTTTAATAAAAGAATCTGTTGTTCCCACAATAAGGCAACACACTTGTAATCTTCCCCTTACATGCTACAGGGTGTTTAAACTTTACGGTCTGCAGGAACCTTTAATAGCAGAAAAATTCAAGCCCCTCCGCAGAAAGATTGGAAAGGCCATTGTGGGCTTTTATCCCAGTTTTCCTGAAAACCATATTACCGTCACCCTGAAAGGAAAGGTCCGTAATGAACTTGAACATGAGATGGACAGGATAGAAAGGGAAATAAGGTCTGTATTTGACTTTTATATATTTGCAAAAGGCAACAAAACAATGGAAGATGTAACAGGAGATCTGCTCGCAGAAAAAGGCCTTTCCATATCTGTGGCCGAATCATGTACCGGCGGCATGATTGGCAGCAGACTTACAAACGTACCCGGCAGCTCAAGATATTTCATGGGTGGAGTAGTTGCATACAGCAATGAATGCAAGATCCGCCTTATAAACGTAAATTCAAAAACCCTTGATACCTATGGAGCAGTAAGTACTGAAACAGCAGAAGAAATGGCCACAGGAGTCAGGGATGTTGTTGGTTCTGACATTTCTGTTTCTGTTACAGGCATAGCGGGACCTGAAGGAGGAACCAGGGAAAAACCTGTAGGCACAGTGTGCTTTGCTCTGGCCTCAGGAGATCATGTCCTGTCGGGGAAATATATGTTTTCTGGCACCAGAAACCATGTAAGGCTTGATGCCTCTACCATGGCAATTGACTGGATAAGAAGATACATAAATGGAATTTCGTTCCTTCCTGGCATTTGAACTTAATGAAGAGATCAAAAATATTGTTTCCGGAACAATCAGGGAGATAAAACCCCTTATGCCGGATATCAGATGGATCAGGCCTGAAAACATCCATATGACCGTAGTATTCATGGGCGACATAGATTACTCCTGTATTGATCCCATTGATAAGGCGGCCAGGAACATATGCAAAAGATACACCCCTTTTCAAATCTGTCTGAACGGCATTGGTATCTTTGGCACAAGGCGTAACCCAAGGGTTATATGGATCGGACTTGACGGAGATATCAGGGAGATAGACAATTTAAAAAATGACTTTAACAAGGCATTAAAACCGCTTGGAATAAAACAGGAGAACAGGCCTTTCAAGCCTCATCTTACTATTGGCAGATTCAAAAAACAGCATCGAGGCTTTTTGGGTATTAACAGAATACTGGACAAATACAAAAACCTGCGCACTTCCAAATATACACAGAAGACCCTGACAATGTACAAAAGCGAGTTAAGACATACAGGGGCCGTGTACACAAGGATTAAATCATGGCCATTGGGCAGCAGGCAAGACAACAAGGTAATACCATAAAAACATCTTCAGAGAAGATAGGGAGAAAAACCTATGATGGATAAAGACAAGGCAGTAGACCAGGCCATTTCACAGATTGAAAGACAGTTCGGAAGGGGTTCCATCATGAAGATGGGGGATCAGAAGGTCATTGATGTACCGGCCATACCCACAGGATCCCTTGCCCTTGATATAGCCCTTGGTATTGGTGGGCTTCCAAGAGGAAGAATTGTAGAAATATACGGGCCGGAATCTTCAGGAAAAACCACTCTTGCCCTCCATGCGGCTGCAGAGGCACAGAAATCAGGTGGAATGGTAGCATTCGTGGATGCTGAACATGCACTTGATATGACCTATGCCAGGAATCTCGGCATAGATGTTGACAGCCTGCTGGTATCACAGCCTGATACAGGTGAACAGGCACTGGAGATCACAGAAATATTAGTCAGAAGCGGGGCAATAGATCTGCTTGTAATAGATTCCGTAGCCGCTCTTGTGCCACGTGCCGAAATAGAAGGTGAAATGGGAGATCAGCATATGGGACTTCAGGCAAGACTTATGTCCCAGGCACTGAGAAAACTTACAGGAACCATAAGCAAATCCATGACCTGTGTTGTATTTATCAATCAGATCAGAATGAAAATCGGTATTATGTTTGGCAACCCGGAAACCACTACCGGCGGCAATGCCCTTAAATTTTACGCGACACAGCGTCTTGACATACGCAAAACAGGTGCCATCAAGGATGGAGACCAGGTTGTCGGTAACAGGACAAGGGTAAAGGTAGTAAAAAACAAGATAGCTCCTCCTTTCAAGGAGGCAGAGTTTGATATCATATATGGACAGGGCATATCAAAAGAAGGAGACATTCTGGATCTCGGGGTCTCACTCGGGATTATAGACAAAAGCGGGGCATGGTATTCATTCGGAGATGAACGTATAGGCCAGGGGAGACAAAACGCCAAAAAATTCCTGTCTGACCATACAGATCTAAGGGACAAGATTGCAGACATGATTCTGGAAAACCTGGGCCTGAAAAAAGAGGAACCACAGCCAGAAAAAAAAGCAGACGATAAAAAACCATTATAGAGCACTTACATACCAATAAAATCAAAAAGAGTGAAGACATGAATTACAGAGAAATAAGACATACCTTCTTGAATTACTTCAAAGATCATGGACATAAAATAGTCAGGAGTTCCTCCCTGGTTCCACACAATGACCCTACCCTGCTGTTTACCAATGCTGGCATGGTGCAGTTTAAAGGTCTCTTTCTCGGGGAAACAAAAAGATCCTATACAAGAGCAGCGTCATCTCAAAAATGTATGCGGGCAGGAGGCAAACATAATGACCTTGAAAATGTTGGCTACACACTAAGGCATCATACCTTTTTCGAGATGTTGGGAAATTTTTCTTTTGGAGACTATTTCAAGGAAGAGGCAATTACCTGGGCATGGGAACTGCTTACAGAGATATACAGACTTCCAAAAAACAGACTTTATGTGTCTGTTTACAAGGATGATGATGAGGCATTCAGAATCTGGCAGAAAGAGATCGGGCTTTCATCAGACAGAATTGTCAGCCTTGGTGACAAGGATAATTTCTGGTCCATGGGGGACACAGGCCCATGCGGCCCATGCTCAGAAATACTGATAGACCAGGGACCCTCTTTTGGGTGCAACAAACCTGACTGCGGACCAGGCTGTGACTGTGACCGCTATCTCGAAATATGGAACCTGGTATTTACCCAGTTTGACAAAAACAAACAGGGTCAGTTAATCCCCCTGCCAAGACCGAACATAGACACAGGTATGGGCCTTGAAAGACTTGCCTCCGTTGTCCAGGGGGTCAGATCCAACTATGATACAGACATATTTACACCTATTATCAGACAGATAGAAAATATATCAGAAAAAAGATACGGAGAAGATGATCAGGAAACAGTTGCCTTCAGGGTCATATCGGATCATGCCCGTTCATCTGCCTTCCTGATTGCAGATGGTGTTATGCCTTCAAATGAGGGCCGTGGATATGTGTTGAGACGTATTATCCGAAGGGCCATACGTTTTGGGCAGGTCCTTGGCATCACAGACCGATTCTTTGCCGCTGTATGCAATGCTGTTATAGAAACCATGGGAGCTGACTATGAAGAACTGCTTATGGCCAAAGACCTCATAAAGGGTGTCATAAACAATGAGGAAAAGAGATTTGCAGACACACTTGACTACAGCATGAGGCTTCTGGATGAAGAAATCCGGAAATTAAAGGAAACCGGCAAAAACATCATATCCGGAGATATTGCATTCAAACTTTATGATACATATGGATTGTCCATAGACCTTTTACAGGATGTTGCCAGGGACAAGGACCTGGCCGTTGACACAGATGGTTTTAACAGGGCCATGCTAAGACAGAAAATCATGTCCCAGGAGGCATGGAAAGGAAGTGGAGAAACAAAGATACCAAAAAGCTACCGATCTCTGTTAACCCAGGGGGTATCCTGTGATTTTCTTGGGTACGACAGACTGGAGATCCCCGATGCACAGGTAATTGCCGTACTCGCAGACACAGAACAGGATAACCCCCCTGCACAGGGAGACAGGGCTGAAGTTGTCCTCAACAAGACCCCATTTTACGGCCAGGCAGGAGGACAGACAGGAGATACCGGATGGCTGGTTAACGATGAAATGCGTTTCAGGGTTACAGATACCATCAGGATTGACAACAAACTTATCATCCATAAAGGCAGACTTGAAAGAGGCGTTATAAAAAAGGGCGATACAGTAAACGCAACTGTAGACACATACCACAGGACTTCCACAGCCGCAAATCACACCGCTACCCACCTGCTACATGCTGTTTTAAGGGATATCATCGGTGAACATGTAAAGCAGGCCGGCTCCCTGGTATCTGCAGATCGGCTTCGGTTTGATTTCTCCCATTTTACCCAGGTAGACTGGGAAAAACTGATGGAAATCGAACAGAGGGTAAACAGCCTGATACAAGAAAACATGCCGGTGACAACCACTGAAATGTCAAGGGAAGACGCTATGAAGACAGGGGCAATGGCCATATTTGAAGAACGTTATGGAGATGTTGTTCGTGTGGTAAAGATAGGCGAAGGCGTAAGCATGGAACTGTGTGGAGGCACCCATGTGCGCCAGACAGGTGATATTGCCCTGTTCAAGATTGTAAATGAAGAAGCAATAGCTGCCAACGTCCGGCGAATTGAGGCCCTTACAGGCAAAGCCGCTCTTTTATATATCCAGGAACAGGAAGACAAACTGAGACGTGCCTCCATGCTCCTCAAAACCAATAGTATAGCAGATAGAATCGAACGCCTGCTTGCAGAACTAAAAAGCAAGGAAAGGCAGATAGAGTCCCTTAAGGCAAGGCTGCTTTCCAAAGAATCCGAAAATCTCACAGACGGTATAAAGCAGATAGGCAGCACAAAGATTCTCGCAAAAAAAATCAAGGTTGACTCACCAAAAGAATTGCGTGAATCCGCAGACCGTCTTAAAAACAAACTGGGTTCCGGCATTATATTTCTTGGCACTGAAAAGGACGGTAAGGCCATGCTTGTATGTGTTGTTTCAAAGGATCTTGTAAAACGTTTCAAGGCAGGTGACATTATCAGGGAAACAGCTGAACTGGTTGGCGGCAGGGGCGGCGGCAGACCTGATATGGCCCAGGGTGGCGGGAACAAACCTGAAGGCATAGACAGGGCTATTGAAGCAGTATATAATATAGTGGCATTGGCCGAGGCATCCAAACAAGATATCCGCCTGTAGACGGCCCTTTTACAACCTTAATATCTGCCAGATATAAAAGACAAAAAAACTCCTGGTGTCCAAAACCGATTCGGGATGGACACCAGGCAACAGCATGTTTCAATTTTTTTTATGTTCCTGCTCCTTTTTCATGATCTCTTCCAGGGCCTTTGGTCTGCCATGTTTAATCCTCAAACACTGCCAGCACGGATAATCCTTTCTTGCCATAAGTTCTGCTTCAGGTCCTGGTCCGGTTGCACCGGCTGATACATCCCCACCACCATACAGGCCCAACATCTTCTCACACCTCGCCAGAGATTCAAGGGCATCATGATATTCCCCTACATCAGGGTAGTGCTCAAGGACATATCTATACCTGATCATGGCTGCGCGGTACTTTTTCATCCTGAAATAAAAATTTCCCACATACAGCTCATATTGAGTCAGATTCACATAACATCTTCTTATCTTCCAGACGGATTGTTTTGCATATTTACTTCCCGGAAACCGTTTTACAAGACGTTCAAACTCTTCTTTTGCAGCATAGGTATGTGATTGGTCCCGGTCTATTGTATCTACCTGTTTGTAATGGCACATGCCCTTTTGATAGATTACATAGGGAATGTTCTTGTTTTTGGGATGCAATCTTTCAAATTCGGCATATGCAGTATAGGCCTCATCATAATGGCCTTGCATATAAAAACAGTCTGCTATCTTCAACTCGGCATCCACAACAAATTTGGAGTACGGATACCTGTCCCTGATCTTTTGAAAGGTCTTGCTGGCATCTTCGTAATACTCATCCTTGAAAAGCTGCAATCCTTCTTTCATTAAACGCTCGGGCTCATTGGCCTCTTTTCTGGCAAAATCTTTGGGAACAGTAGTAGCACAACCGGCAAGCAAGGCAAACAATACCAGCAAAATAACAGGAAAACGGTTTGCAAAAACAATTCTTGTCATGGAGAAGCGCCTATACAAAAAAACTGCTGTTCCTTATAATGCCATTAAAAGAGTCAAAAAATCAGATCATACCTTTTGCTGACCTGGTAAAAACCCGATGCCATTCTGCAACATTCCACAAAACAGAACAAAAGACGCATATGTAAACAAATAACCCTCATAAAACACAAGGAATGTTCACGTCATTTGCCGGGAGTCAAGATACCTTTCAGATGCAAAAGCTGCTGTAGCCCCTTCACCAATAGCAGTAGAAATTTGCCGTAAAAGTTTTGACCGTATATCTCCTGCCGCAAACACACCAGGTACCGAGGTTTCCATATTATTATCTGTCTCAACAAAGCCGTTTTTATCCAGGCTGAGCATATCTTTTACAATACTTGTATTCGGTATATAACCGACAAAAACAAACACGCCCTGCACAGGAATCTGAAACAGACTATCAGTCCTGAGATTTTTCAGCTCCAGGGCCTCCACAGCAGATTCCCCGATAATTCTGACAGGCACTGTATCCCAAACAAATTCTATCTTTTCCTCTGCCATTGCCCTGTCCTGAAGGATCTTTGTTGCTCTGAGCTTGTTCCTTCTATGAATCAGATATACCCTGTTTGCAAATTTTGTCAGAAAAATGGCCTCCTGAACTGCAGTATCACCTCCTCCAATAACAGCAACATCCAGATTGCGGTAAAAGGGGCCATCACAAGTGGCACAGTAGGAAACCCCCTTGCCTGTAAGCAGTTCTTCCCCTTCAATACCAAGTTTTCTCGCAAAGGCTCCACATGCAAGAATAACAGCCCTTGCCATATACTGTCCATTGGGAGTAACAACAAGTTTTTTTTCAGGACTCAGGTCTAAGGAAATTACCTCATTTGAAAGTATTTCAAGGTCAAATTTTTCTGCCTGTTGTTTCATCCGGTCTATAAGTTCAAAACCAGATATCCCTCCAGGGAAACCAGGGTAATTTTCTACCATATCTGTAAGAAGAACCTGTCCCCCAGGCGCAACTTTTTCAAGCAGCAAAACATCAAGTTTCGCCCTTGCTGCATAAAGGCCTGCTGTTAATCCTGCAGGACCTGCACCTATAATAACAAGATCCCGCTTTATTACATCTGCCTCCATAATTATGGCCCCTGTATAACATTAGTGCATGATATACCGATCATACTGTTCCAAACAGATAACACAAAAAAGGACTGCACAGGTATAACGAGGTAAAAGAAGAACCTTTACAAAAGACAGTCCTTAAAAAAGATAGCGTATGTTGGCATTGATTGCAACCCAAATCCCCTGCAGGGTCTTCATGATAAAAACGAACCTGTACCGGCAAGCGATGAATTGCCGTTGCAAGGTATTCATCCCTGGCAGCACCCGTTTCATGGAAGCGGATGCCTGTGACATACAAACTCTTACAGAAGCTTGTCCAGTTCTTTTGCAAGGTCTTCCTTGGGCCGTGCACCTACAATTGTTTGAACAGGCTGTCCATCTTTGAAAAGAATCATAGTAGGTATGTTTCTGATACCAAACCTTGCAGGAACCTCACGATTATCATCTACATTGATCTTGGCTATCTTTACTTTTCCTGCATATTCATTTGCGAGTTCATCAATAACAGGCCCTACCATCCTGCACGGACCACACCATTCTGCCCAAAAATCCACAAGTGCAGGTGTCTTTGAATTAATAATTTCCTCGTCAAAAGACTGATCAGTTATATGCATTACCATAGTATTTCCTCCTGTAATGTTTATCTCTGCCCCCCAACAAAGGGCATTCAGTTTTATTCTCCAACCATAAATTGCCTTCTGGCACAACCCCGGTGTCAATCTGCGGGATCAGTCAATCAGAATCAACCTGCATTATACCATAAAACAGCAATTATTTCATCTGTATTTCAGTTCCCGATCTGACAGACTCACAAAAAAACCGGCAGCCCGAATCTCAAGAGCAACAAAACACCGGACAAATAATACGATACATACTGTAAAAGCTTTGAGAACCTAAAAAAACCATTCAGCCCTGATTCTGAGATTTGCATAAAGCCGATTTATGGTGCGCAGACAACAAACAATCAGATACATAATGGATAAATCGTATCAGCTCAATAACAGGGGAATAACAGCAAACGTACCACCGGGGCAGGAGGATTTCTCTTCTGCTCCTGCCCCTATTTTACTTAGCTATTACGATAAATCTGCAAAACAAAAAAAGGCGAAAACCTTATCCAGGGGATGTAATGTTTTCGCCTCTTGTCCGATTTTCAGTTCAGAGTATCTTACTTGTTTGCCTTCCTGGCACCAAGGAGATCAAGGGCCACAATCATTTTGCAGATATTGGTGGATCCTTCTACCAACTGATATGTAGGCGCATCACGGTAAAAACGGGCAACAGGATATTCTGTTGAATAACCGTAGGCCCCAAGGATCTTCATTGCTACCTGTGCTGCCTTAACTGCGATTTCTCCGGACAGATATTTGGCCTGGGCAACCTCGAATGTATTCCCCAGATTGCCCTCGTCCTTCTGCCATGCGGCCCTGTATACTGCAAAACGGGCTGCCTCAAGTTCACATGAAACCTGAGCAATCATGTCCTGATTCATCTGAAACTGGCCGATCGGTTTACCAAACTGTTCCCTTTCATTGCAGTATGAAATAGCTGCATCAAGAGCACCCTGGGCAAGGCCTATACCACCTGCCGCTGCTGAAAGCCGCGTCTGATTCAGGGAGCCAAACACAATTTTGGCACCATCACCCGGTTTTCCCAATATGTTTTCTTTTGGCACCTTGGTGTCTTCAAGGATAATTTCGCCTGTTGGAGATGATCTGGAGCCCATCTTATCCAGATCTGTAAGGGTTATGCCGTTAAAATTTTTTGGCTCAATAACAAAAGCAGAAAGTCCCTTGCCTCTTGCTGCACGGTCTGTATACGCATAAAAGATAAGAACATCAGCAGTAGAAGCATTTGAGATCCAGGTTTTTGTTCCATTTATCAGCCAGTGGTCACCTTTATCAACGGCTGTAGATTTCATGGACATAACATCCGAACCTGCATTTGGTTCAGTAATAGCAAAGCCCCCCATATATTCTGCTGTTACCAGTTTGGGGATGTATTTCTTTTTTATTTCATCATTGCCATATCTATAAATAGTAAAACCGCAACCAAGGGTCTGCATGTTAATCTGCACCCTTAAGGAGCTGGATGCACGGGCAATCTCTTCTGTCAGTATAATGGCTGCAAGCCATCCCATTTCATTTCCGCCATATTCTTCAGGAATAACCGTTCCGAAAAAGCCAAGCTCTCCCATTGGTTTGACAACTTCCTCATAGGGAAAATAGTGCTTTTCATCCCATTCATCTGCAAACGGGGCTATCTTTTCATTGGCAAAGTCCCGTGCCATATCCCGAAGCATTTGCAATTCATCACTTAACGCAAAATCCATAAACATTCCTCCTTTTAATTGTTAACCTTGGCAAGTTTGTACAAATTTTGCCTGCACAAAATCTGCATATCACAACAATGCTATTCAGCTTCCATTTGTAGCCGGCTGTTCTTGCCGCACTGTAACTGATTGGCCTGATATTTGCTGTATCCTTTTGAAAGCAACCGAAACACCCTCTGTTTGCAGCAAAAACCTTTAATAACACAAAAAATATTCGGGGAAAAACGCTGTTTCCAGACCCGTTTCATCAACACTGACCAGATAAAAAATATTTGATTTTACAATGAGTTTAAAATAATAATATAATAAAATCGTTTTATATTGGCAATAAAAAAAGTTGACACAGGATAACAATGATTTTATTTAATACCTGATTCATAAACAGATTTTGAACACTGTAAAGTTTTCAATTCCTTGCACCCACCAGGCTCCCTGTCCCACTGTCTGAAATCAGGTTTCCATTCTCAGGGACAAGATGTTGCATAATCAAGGCGGGGGAGCCAGGGGCGGGCAGTTCAGGCAAATCAAGCTGTTGAAAGAAGCACACAAACGCCTCATACCCCTGCCCTGCCGCAGCACATGCAAATGCCCGGACCGTAAACCGGTCACTTATAGATGTACAACAGAACAGACGTTGAGGTCTTCAATGTTTTTCAGGATATGGATTGTCAATACCCTCCTTATGGCATTCCTGATTTTCTTCTCCATAAGGATTTATGACATATGGTCTGATAACCACAACAGTCACGAGGTAACAGCCACTGCTGCCAACAGGCATGAAAATACAGAAGATTATTCAGGCCATAAAAAACTTCCTGAATCATTTTACGATGCAATTGTAAAGAACAATATTTTTTCTCCTGACAGAAGCAGTCCTGACAACGACACAGACTCCAACATAAAAGGAAACCGTATAACAACTATCGGGAAAAAGATATTTTTGTACGGCGTGGTTGTTTCGGGTTCTTACAAAAAGGCCCTTCTTTCAATATCCGGAAAAACAACAGGGCAGAAAAAACAGAAATGGATGAGTATTGGTGACGAGGCAGGGGATATAAAGATAGCAGACATCGAAAAAGAAGATGTGGTAATTAAAGATGGTGAGCAAAGATACAAAATCTTTCTGTATGACAAAAACAAGCCTGAAAAGATATTCAACCGGTTGAATACTGGCAACATGGCAAGGCGATCCGCAGACAAAACTGACAACAGAAAAACAAAGGGATTAACCAAGGATAAAAACAAATCAGAAAAAAAAATGCCCTCCAACAAATCGGGCAAACCTAAATATCAAATTATCAATACACCCTTTGGTAAAATCCTGCGAAAGATAAGGTAGGCATTATGTCCGGTACACCTTCATCAGCAAGACATATATTTCTTTTTGTATCTATTTTGATCTTTTTGTCTCTTTGCAGCGGTTGCGCAGCCCATGTACCTGTTGCAAACAGAAAAGATACAAAAGTTTTGTCTCGTGCTGCAACTGACAATACCGCCACAGATGCCTCTTATGCCAGTGAAACAGAGAAAAAACAAGGACCTGAAAAATCAAAAAGAGATTATACACCATCTGATGTTGGCAATAATCCTGCCAAAGAAAAGGTTCAACACATATCCACAACAAACAATCATCTATTAGCAAAAAAACAAGGGGTAGCCCGCGGAAAGGCTTATAAAAGAAGAGATCTTCTGTCATCTTTTGATCATATCAGGCATGCAACGGGGAAAACAGGGGACATCAGCAATGATTCGGCTGACATCAAGGGTTACAAAGATACAGACAAGGGACAGGTAGTAATCAACTTTGATGATGCAGATCTTTCCGAGGCAATCAAAACAGTGGCAGACATGCTTGGAATAAACTATATAATGGAACCCGGTATAACAGGAAAGGTTTCCATACATACCTCCGGTGCATTAAAAAAAGCCGATCTTCTTCCCGTTTTTTTCAGGATTCTTGATTTGAACAACCTGACCGCCATTAGGCATGGAAACCTTTACACCATTGTTCATCTCAAAAAAGCGGGGACCAGCTCTGCCCAGCCAAGATACGGAACAGATGAAAGGGGCTTGAGACAAATTAATGGTGAAAGGGTTATCATACAGATAATCCCTCTTAATTACATATCTTCCGAGGAGATGGTCAAGGTTTTGACACCTTTCATATCTTCCAAAGGAACTATTCTTTCAAACAGGACTCCCAACACCCTGATCATAGCAGACAAGGCATCAAATATCCTGAAGGCATTGAAAATAATCAGATCCTTTGACATAAATCTCTTTGACCAGGTTCAGTACAGGTTTTTTCCCATTAAAAACATGGGGATCAAAGATGTTGTCAGTGTGCTCAAAGAGGCATTTTCTTCAGATATCCTCTCCGGCAAGGCAAAGGTAAAGTTCATACCTCTTGAGGCCCTGAATATGGTTCTATCTGTAAGTTCTGATACAGATGTCCTTAACAGAATTGGGATATTTATCAACAGATTGAACATGGACATGGGAGAGGCAGAGACAAGACTGTTTGTCTATTTTGTAAAAAATGGCAAGGCCGACCAGTTATCAGAGCTTCTTAATCAGGTATTTGTATCTGACACATCAGGCAAGACAACAAAAAAAGGGACATCTGAAAGACTTGCAAAAGAGTCCAGAAACCCCTTTGCAATAAACAAAAAGAAAAAGGCATCTGAAAAACACACCAGGTCCAAGACATCAACATTAAAGGGAACAGGCTCACATACCTTAAGGAAACAGGTTAAAATTACTCCGGATGCAGACAGAAATGCCTTAATTATTGAAGCCACTCCCGGAGATTATGCGGTTGTCAGAAACATCCTGAATTCTCTCGATGTCCTGCCAAGGCAGGTCCTTATAGAGTGCACAATTGCCGAAATCACCCTGGACAACAAAACTGATCTTGGTATTGAATGGAGCTACAGCAAAGGGGATGCCGATCGTATAGGTACCGGCACACTGGAAGCCACGATAGGAGAAGGAGGACTGAATTATATTGTTGGAATGGCGCACAGAATAAAGGCAGACATATCGGCTTTTGCATCAGAAGGAAAGGTGCGTATCCTGTCCTCCCCCCATATTCTGGCATCTGACAACAAGGAAGCAAAGATAGACATATCGAACGAGGTGCCTGTTGCAAGTTCCAGTTATCAGTATACAAACGAGAAAGATGTCATATCCACCAACATAGAATACAGGGATACAGGGATAATCCTGTCTGTAACACCCCACATAAACAGTAATGGAATAGTGACAATGGACATTGATCAGGAGGTAAGCAAACAGGCCAATGATGTATCTGTTGCCGGCAAATCATATCCGTCTTTTGCAAAGCGGCATCTTAACACTTCCCTTACAGTAAAGGATGGCCAGACCATAGTGCTGGGCGGCCTTATAAGCTCAGAGGCAAACAATACAGATAAAGGGACTCCGTGGATAGTTGATATCCCTGTACTAAGATATCTTTTCGGTAAAGAATCCAGGACTGACAAGAAAGTTGAACTTATAGTTTTATTAACACCAAGGGTTGTAACCAGTCTGAATGATGTAGATACAATTACCAAAGAATTCAAGATCAAAGTCCGGAATGCAACAAAAATGCTTGATTCCAACAACCAATAAAGACAGATTGTTTCAACACTAAAGGATAATTATGGGGGTATTTTTCAAAAAGAAAGCCAAGAAAAAGGCAGGGAATAAAAAGACAACACAAAAGGCGGCAAACAAAAACGTTTTGCAGGCATCAGAGAAAATCGATACACAACAGCATAAGATTACAGCAGAAGATCAAAATCTCCCTGAGACTGCAGATATTGTCTCTGATGATAATACCGTATCTTCTGATGTTAAAGAAGAACCAAAAAACCCTGATGACACAAAGGTTCGCAACAGGCAGAACTTCTTTTTCAGGAAAAAGGCAAGGACAGAAAAAGAGGATCCTGGAGATCCAGGATCTTATGAAACAGCTACACCAGACAAAGAAGAAAGAGGGCCCCGTAACAGGGCAGCAAACGAGCCGGTAAAACAAAAACAGGAACCTGTTCGTCAAAGAAAAAGCCCCAACAACGCTTCAACGGACCAGAAAACAGGCATTTTTTCAAGATTTCGTAAGGGCATGTCAAAGACAAGATCTGCCATTACAGGGAGACTGGACAATCTGTTTTTCGGTAAAAAGGAGATCACAGAGGATCTGTTAGATGAACTTGAAGAAATTCTTTTCACATCAGATATAGGTGTTGCTACTACACAGGCATTAATTGACTCCGTAAGGAAAAAGGTCAACAGAAAAGAACTGAAAGAACCTGAAAAGCTGAAATCTGTTCTCAAGGACCATATCTTTTCGTTTCTTGAGGTAGAACCTGCATCTCACCCTGAACCAGCTCCGGGTAAGCCACGGGTAATTATGGTGGTTGGTGTCAATGGTGTTGGCAAGACTACCACAATTGGCAAGCTGGCTTACAGTTTCAGGTCCCAAGGACAGAAGGTCATGCTGGCCGCAGCAGACACCTTTCGGGCAGCTGCTATAGAACAGCTTGAAATATGGGGAAAACGGGTTGGTGCAGAGGTAATCAAACACAAGCCGGGATCAGATCCGTCTTCTGTAGTATTTGATGCCATTGCATCTGCTGTCCTGAAAAATGTTGACACCCTGCTGATTGATACGGCGGGCAGATTGCACACCAAAACAAAACTGATGGATGAAATAGCCAAAATCTACCGTGTGGCCGGCAGAAAGCTGACAGGGGCCCCTCATGAGATATGGCTGACCCTGGATGCTACAACAGGACAGAACGCCATTTCCCAGGCAGAAAAATTTAACGAAAAATTTGCCATAACCGGCATAATACTGACCAAACTGGATGGCACTGCAAAGGGAGGCATTGTAGTGGGAATATCTCACCAGCTTGGCATACCTGTAAAATATATAGGGGTAGGAGAACAGATAGATGACCTGAAGGAATTTGATGCAAAAGATTTTGTAGCGGCTATTTTTGACTGATATGCAAAAAACTTTATGGAACGTCTGTTTTGTATCCTGTCTGCCCAGCATTGCCGGATTTGTTTTACGAGCAACAACGAACAATGAACGCACTTTACCCGACAGGGCATATTCATCTGCATAAAAGACGTAACAGCTCAATAAACAGGGGCACGTTCGCTGTTATTCCCCTGTTATTGAGCTGATACCAAAGGACCTTAATACAAATCACAGTGCCCTTGTCCATTCTGGCCTGAGGCCTATTTCACCTTTAAGCGCCTTGTCTATAACCTGAAGAGCAGATTCCTTGCCATTCGGGAATCTGATTTTTAGCGGCAGATAGTTGGATGCATGATTTGAGAAAAACATACCTCTCGTCATATCTGTATTTGCTATCATCTCTCGCAATTCCAGCAACAACCCTCTTTCTGTAGGCATCTCAAACCGGCCGTTAACATAATCTTCATACAGTTCAGTACCAGGCACCAGCATCAGTGTAAGTGCTCCAACATAATCGGGATCCATTGCTGTCAAAAGTTTGCCTGTAGCCCTGGCGTGCTCGACAGATCTTTCCTTGCCTGCAATTCCGAGAAGAACTGTAACAGAGAGCTTGATACCAGCATCCATGACCTTTCTCCCCATATCTATCAGATGTTGTGCGCTTGCTCCCTTTTTTATATCTTTCAGTGTCTGGTCGTCACCGGATTCCACACCAAGATATATTATTCCAAGACCGTTTTTTCTCAGATTTTCCAGTTGCTCAGGGGTCTTTGTGTTGATCCCCTTTGCATGAGCATATGCCCCTACCCTTTTTACCCATGGCAGGTGCTCCTTTATACGGTCCAGTATCCACATCAGCTTTTCATATGGTATGATTATAGCATCACCATCCATAAGAAACAGCCTGTTTTGCCGTTTCATGTATCTGGATGCAAACATTATGTCACTGAGAATAATATCGTCATCCTTGATAGTAAAGCGCGGCTTGTCAAGATATGTTCCGCAAAACGTGCATTTGTTGTGTGAGCATCCAAGTGTCACCTGAAGAAGTATACTCAATGCCTCGCTCGGGGGTCTGATACAGGTTCCTTCATAGTGCATGTCTTCCATTTCAGCTACAGTATCTTTCATAAGCCTGTTATCCTCCATTATGATGTTTGTCAGGAAAAAGATCATTCCGGTTTTCAGTGCTTGCAAACAGCCATTGCCGGAACAACATTAATATTGTCATTTCTTTGAAGGGCAGACGGTTTTTGTCCGTAAACAGAAACCATTGTTTATGGGCTCAGAATGTTATGACATCCAGAACTAACAGATCAGGTATCATAACAATAAACACATATAACAATTTCTTCACAAAACCGTCAAATTTTATGATAATCACCATTAATGCAAAGTGCAAGATACAGGCAAAAACAGTTCAGGAGTCTTTCACATGTCAAAACAGCTTGAAAGTTTATTGCCCCTTTATTCTGTCCCGGGGCAACTGTTTTCCAACACGGACTTTTCGGCACAAAATGCAGATCAAAAACATATCCCTGTTTCTGGAGCAGATATTTTCCTGCATCTGTTTTTAATGTTTCTTATACTGATCTTCTGGAGCATACCTGCGCATTGTGGAGAGAATAAATATCGTTTGATTTCATCTGATCTTAATAAGGGGTTATTCGTATACAAGGTCGGCCATGTCAAGGTCCTTGCCATAAAAGTGACAACAAAAAAGAACGATTATCTCTGGAAGATATTTGACAGATCAAAAGTCCTTGGAAAAAAAATGGATTCAGTAAGGCTTGTTGAGCTGTTTAAAAAACTGAACCCTTCAATAAAGGACTGGGATATAATAATCCCTGGTCAGCAACTGATCATTCCCATAAGGATTATCCGCTCCAAACTGTCTGCAACAAATAAAAGAATCAATCATGCCAACGAACCTGCAACTGCCTGCCGGAAAAAGCCAGGGATACCTGCAGGACAAAAAAGCACACCTGTTTGTGCCAGGCCCAAACCAGACAAAAACATCCCCCCTGCAGCAAAAAGGGCTACAGAGAAGATATTGACAATTGTTAATAACAAAAAGGTCATAAAAAACACAAAAAAGGGGACTGATGCGCCATACAACAAAAACAGGCCGAACCCCCATAAACAGTATACAAAACACCGTGCGTGCAAACTGTATGCAAACAAGAAAGACAAAACACAGACCCCATTAACTGCAAAACACAGACGGCAACTCGCCCCAATGTATAAAGAAACAGATAAAAAGGATTATCCGGCAGATAATTATACCATGCCAGATTTGTCTGATTCACACATATTGCTGCCGCCCCTTTGCATGCAGTCATGGCCTGCAACACCTTTTCATGCCTCCAGATATCTTTGTAAAAAAGGAGCCTTATCTCACAGCATTACAGCCAAACAACACCTGCCCGTATCTGCAAAAAAGGAAAAAGGCAGAGCAGACAAGGTCATAGAATCCAGAAAAAAGACAATTTGCAACAAGCTTTCTGAAATATTTCACAGGATGGGCGGAGAATGGACCCAGAGCGGAGAACATTTTATCTCCCTGAAATCAGGGGGACAACTGAACCTTGATGCAAAGAGTTATCCTCTTGTCAATTTTAACACAGGCACTATGGTAATCGTTGATCTCCACAACTCTCTCCCCGAAGAATTGATCAGGGTTATCAGGTCTAACTGGGATAATTACCGGTTTGTACATCTGAACAGGAAAGACAATCTCCAGGATGCATTGCACAAGATTTTTAACAGGTGCGGATTCTCAAATGTATTGAAAAAGGGAGAGGCATATGAGTTTGAAAATAACGGGATTAAATTCAGCATAAAAGCTGACTGGATCATGATTGATACCAAAAACAGCCGAAAAAACAGACCACGTGTATTGGTACTAAATCTCAAGAAAAACAACATCATTCCCACAACAATAAAAAGATACATCAAGGGGCTGAATGTAATGTCAGTCGATTATCCAGGCCAGGCCGCACCAGAAATAACAGGGAAAAGCCCCCCATGCTGGCAATGGAATGGAACTTTTGGAAATATTGCTGAAAAACTGCTTGTCCTTCAGGGAATCACCTTTAAAAGCAAGACCAATGTTCCTGTATACAGAAACCAACGACATGATTTCAACCTGACTGTAGTTGCTGATTTGCTTTTCAGGATGAAAGGAAAAGATGCTATTATTGATTTCAAGGCCCTAAGCCCGGAAACAGTCTCTCTGCTCAGAAAAAACAAATACATTGTGTTGCCTCTTGCAGAGGAAAAAAACGGTTTGGGCATAGTAAAAAAGATTCTTGATTTCCTGGATGTTAAATACACCCCTGGTCCTGTATCCTTTAAAACTGCAGACTCCAGCCCGTCCAACAATCTGGAGATAACATTGCCCGGCATCACATTCCTGGATCATGACAGAAACATGGTCCTTGCAACCACAGTGCCTCTCCCCGATGAAATTGCGGCCTTTTTGTGGCAGAGAGGCTATTATGTCCTTACCCTGTAGTCATGGGCCGTATATAAAACTGTCTGCCATGCATTACACAAAAAAACATCCTGGAAATTTATTGTTTGCAAAGGAATCCCAAACGCCTGCCTTTGTACGAACAAAAAGGAACAATGGCTATGAAGCCTTACAACCCTGCCCCTGACCCCTGTTTCAGGTGGTTTTCTCTTTACAAAAACTGCTGTTTATGTCCAAGGGCATGCCATGTGGACAGGACAGACATTTCAGCTGATGCGCACCTGGGTTTTTGCAGACAGACATATGTGCCTGTAATAGCTTCAATCTGCCCCCATTTTGGAGAAGAGCCACCTATTTCAGGCACCTATGGATCAGGAACAGTGTTTTTTTCCGGATGCACCTTACGCTGTTCATTCTGTCAGAACTATCAGATCTCACACATATGTATGGGAGAAAGGCCGAACATGGAAGCCATACTTGAAAAACTGACAGATATGATCAAAAGACACCGTGTACATAACATCAACTTTGTAACTCCGGATCATTTTTTCCCCCATGTGTTTCATCTGACAAATCTTTTACGGGATCTCGGACACAGACTGCCTGTAATATATAATCTCTCAGGCTACCAGGCAGTAAATATGCTGAAACTGGCAGAACCGTATGTAGATATATATCTGCCTGACTTCAAATTTTCTGATCCATCTCTTGCAAAAAACCTGGCAGGGCAAAAAGATTATCCAGAGATAACCATTGAGGCAATATCTGAAATGGTAAGGCAAAAAGGTTTTCTTGATTCCTTTTTTTCAGACAGGCAAACAGCTTCCAAGGGGGTTCTGGTGCGTCATCTTATCTTGCCGGGAAATGTAGACAATTCAATAGATGTACTGTCTGCCCTGTTTATCGAGTTCGGCCCTGAAATCCCTGTAAGTATAATGTCTCAGTATTATCCGGTAAGAAAAAGCAGGTATAAATCTCTTAACAGAATGGTTTCACAGGAGGAATTTGAAAGGGTGTACTCACATGCCACAGATTTGGGATTTGAACATCTTTTTGTCCAGTATCCTGAGGATATGCTGACAAAGCCGTCTGCATTTTTACCGGATTTTACCCGGAAACGTCCTTTTGGCAGGCAGATTCCATCCGGAAATTAATCTTGGCAACAGGAATCTTCTAAGCCAGAAACGAAAATATTATGCGATGTCAATGAATTATGCAAAGAAACGCAAACGTTCCTTAAAAAAAACGCAGATTGATGCAGAGATTGCAAGATATGGTCATTTATAGATGGGCACCAACTGTTCTTTCAACAGTTCGGCAAATAGAGACGGAGAAAAAATTACAGCATCAAAAGCCTTCCTCCTGAGCCTTGGACCTGTTACCGGTTGCAGACAGAAAACGATTAAGGACAGGATGCCTTGTAAACAACCCCCTCTCCTTCAATACTGTAATTCGGAACCAGGGCAGGAACCATGAATGTCTGGCCGCGGTGCATGGGATAGGTTATGACATTATCCCGGATAACAAGCTTCCCCTCTGTACAAATCAATATCTCTACACTGCGGTTTTGCGGACTTTTATACCTGTCTCCCTTCCCAAGAGATATAACAGACAGCAAAAACTCTCTTGCAGGCGTCACATAACAGCTTTCCTCTGTGTTTACAGGTTCCGGCTCCATAACAACAACTCTGGTTGGCCTGAACCTTACAACACGCAACAGTTCCTTTACATCCACATGCTTGGAGGTAAGCCCCCCTCTTAATACATTGTCTGAATTGGCCATCAACTCTATACCAAAACCGGTCAGATACGAATGAAGTTCACCTGCAGGAATATATATTGCCTGCCCGGGTTTCAGTCTTACAAGGTTCAGCAAGACAGGGGAAATCACCCCTATGTCTCCAGGATATTCATCATTAAGTCTTGTTATCCATCTGAAAGCAGGATCCCTGTTGATATGTTTTTCCGCTTTAGAAACAAGATCTTCTACTGCCTCTTCCTGTTGTTTCCCTTCCATGGTCATGATAAATGAATAAAAATCTTTCAACTGGCCAGCAGGATCCGAACAGAATCTTCTGAATTGATCTGCAATATGATATGGTATCACCTGTTTCATCAAAGAGATAATTTCTTCAAATCTTCGAAAGCCCTTAAGCGCCTCAAACGGGGAAAGCGCACAGAGTATCTCTGGTTTGTGATTTTTATCTCTGTAATTGCGTTTTGGGGAATCAACAGGAATATGCAAAAGATTCTCCCTTTCAAATCCTTCACGGGCCTGGTCAAGGCTGGGATGTACCTGTACGGACAGGGGCCGCTGTGCAGCAAGAAGTTTAAACAAAAAAGGAAGTTTTCCTCCGAATCTTTCGGCCACATCCTTACCGAGGATTGCAGAAGGCTCCATTTCAATGACCTTGTTTAAAGGCAGTCGTTTATTACTGTTTACCTTTACCATGGAAGGGGCCTTTGGATGTGCCCCCATCCACAGTTCCGCTACAGGTGTTCCCTTGAGACTATCCAATCCCATAATGGACTGGATCATTGTTCCGGAACCCCAAACATATTGCTGAACAGGGTTTTCAAGAGGTACTATGGTAGATATCATCTTTGATTATAAAGGCCGTAAATCTTGTTTCCGGTCATTGTTGCTTGTTTCAGATTCCATTGCGGACAACCACCATAAAACAGGATGAAAAAAGCCTGAAACCCCACCTTAACCTGAATCTACTTGCGGATCAATTATGATCCGGAATTTTTTCAAGGTCTTACAATCATTCACTAACCCTGTAAAAAAGACCTGTCAATATTCAGACGGCAATCTTTTCATCTCCTCCTGAGAAAACACAGGTCCGTCCTTACAAACATATTTGTCGCCTATATTACATCTGCCACACATACCTATCCCACATTTCATCCGCATCTCAAGAGACAGTATGATGTTTTTCGGAGAAAAACCCAGTTTTTCCAAAACCGGCTGTGTAAACCTGATCATAACAGGAGGACCGCATACAATTGCAATAGCATTGTCCGCACTCGTAATCTTCTCCTCAGTGACAGACGGGACAAAACCAACATTGTACTTCCAGTCCGGATCATCTGTTCCGTCCACTGTAATATGCATCTGTATATCGTCTCTTTTTTCCCATGCCATAAGCTCATCCTGGTAAAGCAGCATCCCTGGATTTCTGGCACCATAAACCACCTGAATATTGTTGAATCTGGGACGGTTTTTCGGGTCAATCATATATACAATGCTTGATCTCAGCGTAGTAAAGGCAAAGCCCCCGCCTATAATAACAATATTTTTCCCCTCCATTCTGTCCCAGGGATAACTGTTACCAAGAGGGCCCCGAATGCCTATAACATCGCCCTCTTTCATATTGTGGAGACAGGTGCTGACAAGCCCAACCCTGTTTACAGTAAAGGCAACAAACCCGTCTTCTGTGGGAGAAGATGCAATACCTATGGGAATTTCCCCCTTACCCGGGACAGAAAGTTCTGCAAATTGACCGGGAATATAGGCAAAACCTTGCCTGTCTTCAGGATTCACAAAAACCAACCTGAATGTTTTCAGATTTCCGTCCTCAGTTTCAGTTACAATATTATCTATATAGACCGGATATGGAAGATAAGGATTTTCCAATGGAATATCCTCCTTTATCAATTGGGTGATACAACCCGGCATGACCGCAAACAAACAGAGCCACACCCTATTATAAAATTTATAAAACAAAAAGCGCTTGTATTTATACAGTGCTCATCCAGAAACAGTTTCTGGTCACTGTCCGGTTTCCAAACCACAAATCAGAGCTCAAGATCAAGGGATCCTGCATATTAACTCTGAAATCGTGCAAAAAGATCATTTATGGATAAAAGCTATAAACCCCTTTATCTTATTATAACAGACAAGCCTGTACTGTTGCGGGCAAAGTGTCATTATTCGCACAAAAGATCAATCACTCATTAACAACCTAAGCACCTCACGTATATCTATATTAACAGGACAGAACTGTACACAACGACCACACCCTGAACACTGAAAACCGCTATCAAATTTGTCGAGATAATATTTAAATTTGTGCATAAACCTCTGGCGTACACGCTGAAACTTTTTTGCCCTTGGATTGTGCCCGGAACCATGAAGTGTAAACAAAGGGAACATACATGAATCCCAGTTCCTTATCCTGTCTCCCTCCTTGCCATACACCTCATCCTGCACATCAAAACACCAGCACGTAGGACACAGAAATGTACAGGTCCCACAGTTCAGACAGGCAAAAGCCAGATCATCCCAGAAAGGCGCATCAAAAATATCATTAATCTCTTTATTTTTTACAGGAGCAACCGGCGTCTTCCCGGGCATGCCGTCAGAAGCCTGATCAGACAGGCTAACAGCGGCCTTTCTGTCAGCTTCATCTGGATCACACCCACCATCGAGCTTTTTGACAAGGTCATCTCCCTTATCTGAAAGGACCTTTACAAAATATGTCTCTCCCATATCAAAAAGCAGAGCATCAAGACCCTGTTCATCAAAGGGGCCGCCTCCCATTGCAGTGCAAAAACATGTGGAACGGGGAAAATTACAGCCCAAACCAATCATTATAGTTGCTTCGTACCTTTGAACCCACCATGGATCCCTGTATTCAGGGGTATCAAAATTACGTTGTAATATCTGAAATGCGCGGGCATCACAGGGCCGTATTCCCACTACAACCTGAGGAACAAATGCCTTTGGTACCTCTTTAAGAATGTTGCAATCAGGATCTTGTTTATCAAGAGAATATTCAAACATGCGTTCTGACTGTGGATACACTATATTCTTGGGAGAGAGCCTGGTATTATGGTAATCATCAAATGCCGGTTTTGTGTTATTATCCATTTGCCTGAAGGCATAAATATCTCCTTCTTTGACCGGAACAAAAACCGTATAATCCCCAGTCAACCTTTGCAAGGAGTCAATCCAGCCCTGTTTGGTAAAAATTTTATCGCCCATAAATATGATATCCTCGTAAAAAGCCGGTGGTGCTTCGCGCCTGTCCCAAGAGCAACGAAGTTCATTGGCTTTCAGAATAACAGTTCAACAAATTGATACAGATTTGGAAATTCAATAGTGGCTTCGATCTATCTATGGATAGGCACTACCTGACAAAATCATCGTAATCATCAGATCTGTATGTATCCAGCGGCGGTCTTTCATCCAGACTGAGTCCTGCCTCCCAAAAGAACAGTTCCTCTGCATCCTTGTTCAGTTTTTTTGTAAACTGCCGCATGGAAATCCCCATAGGACAAACCCTTTCACATGCCCCGCAGTCTGTACATCTGCCTGCACAGTGAAAGGCCCTTAAAAGATGAAAGGTCATGGTATCTGTAGGATCTATGCTTTTCCCTACCCATTGTGGCCTTGATTCATCCACAAAACATGTAGGGCAATAACACAAAGGACATGCATTACGACAGGCATAGCAACGAATGCATCGGCTAATCAGGCGTCTGAAAAAACCGTTTCTGTCATCAGGAGTCATCTGTTCTATGTTTTTGACATCGCTGTAAGGCTCTACATCCTTTTGCTCTTCAACCGGCTCGCCTATCATCTCATCATACTCAACAGGGTTTCTATGGCGGCAAACCTTGCAGTTTCCCTGCATATACTCGGCCTTGCTGAAGGTCTCCCTGAAATCCCTGCCCTTTACGGTAAAGGTGTCGCCAGATTCTGTTATATCCGTAATTTCCTTATACCCCACTGCCCTGCTTACAGCACGATGGTCAATCATACCAGTACATGGAATACCTACAATGTATAACTGATCACGCCTGATCTGATTTTCTATTATATGGGTAACGATATTCCTTGAATTACACCCCGTTGCCAGGATACCAATCCTGTCAGTTCTTCCGGTCAGATAGTTGCACAGGTTCAAGGCACAGTTACTGTCCCAATAAAGCAGGTCTGCCTCATCAGGATTCCTGAGAAGCACAGGTTCATTCATCATAGGAACAGAGCCCTTTTTGTAACCTATAAAAACATCTACCGTACCATTTTCAAGCAGATTTCTCGCAACATTCCTGATTTTTTCAGTAAGCTCAATCATCATACCACCTCGGCTCGTCTCTTTATGAGGTACTTGGCTGGTCCCAATGCCCTGATTACTGCACTGACCTCACCGGCCACCTTGACAAACTTGGCAGCCTCGGCCGAGCTTATCCAGGAAAAATGGAGTCTTCCCGGTTCCAGCCCTGTATGCTCAAGCAGATTTTTCATAAGGGCAAATTTACGTCTTGCATAATAATTACCTTCCAGGTAATGACAATCTCCGGGATGTCACCCTGACACCCATACTCCATCTGCACCGTGACGAAAAGCTTCAAGAACAAGCTTAGGACTGACTCTGCCCGAACATGGAACCCTTATAATCCTGAAATCAGGTGGATACTGAAGCCGACTCACCCCTGCAAGATCAGCCGCTCCGTAACTGCACCAGTTGCACAGAAAAGTAATAATCTTTGGTTCCCACTCACTCATATATATCTCCTCATTAAAGGTAATGTGTCATAAAAACAGATGCGTGTTTCATCTTTTCATCAACAAATGGCCATTTTTTTACAATTCCGGCATTTGCCGGCCCCAAACCGTACAAAAGATGAACCCTGCAAACCGCACACTGGACCTGTCTGCAAAAAGACAATATACAACAGAGTTATAACACAATACCAGACATACAGCCTGTTACAAGCCTGTTTGATTTATACCTCATTTATCATTGCCATGATCTGGCCTTCTTCAAAGCCCTTAAGATTCACTGCACCAGAACGGCATGAAGCAACACACAGACCACAACCCTTGCATAAAACAGGATTTATATGTGCCCTTCCTGCAAAAGGCCCATCCTCAACAAAAGATGCGGCTGAATATGGACAAACAGTCACACACACTCCGCAACCACTGCAATATACCGGATCTATATATGCAACAGTTCCACTTGTATGTACTGTTTCACTCGCGAGGAGGGTAACAGCCCTTGATGCAGCCGCCTGGGCCTGGGCCACAGACTCATCAACAGCCTTGGGATAATGGGCCATCCCGCACAAGAAAACGCCATCAGTTGCAAATTCAGACGGGGCCAGTTTCGGATGAGCCTCAAGGAAAAAACCATCGGCATTCAGTGTAACCTTGAAATGTTGTGCAAGCTCTTCATCTTTATACGGAATAATGGCAGATGCAAGAACAAGCATATCCGCCCTTATAATCTCATCACGCCGGAGGATCGGATCATATACCTGTACACGTATAGACTTGCCTTCCTTTTTAACGTCCGGTTTCTTTTCAAGGTCATAACGGATAAAGATAACCCCTGCTGCCCTCGCCATTTTGTACAGGCTCTCTCTCTCGCCATAGGTTCTTATGTCACGATACAGGACATACACATCCATATCGGGGTTAATTTCCTTCAGGTACAGGGCACTTTCCATGGAATGGGTACAGCATACCCCGGAACAGTAAGGCCTTTCAGATTCTCTTGAACCCACACACTGAATAAAAACAGCGGTGTTTATCTCCTTAAAAGAGTCTGGGTCATCCATGAACTTCCTGTCTAAATCAAGATGGGTCACAACCCTCGGGTCATCTCCATAGAGATATTCATCCGGTTTGTATTCCTTTGCTCCTGTAGCAATTACAGCAACACCGTGCTCTATTACTCGTTCTGTATCAGCCGTTTTAATGGTTGTCTTGAAATTTCCGACAAAACCGTCTACATGACCAAGTTTTGCACCAAGACACACCTCTATGTTATCATCATTATTTACATCATTAATCAGTTGGGAAAGATGTTTTTGAACATCCTCTCCCTTCCACGTTCTGAAAAGATTAAGGGCCTGCCCGCCAAGAACAGTACTCCTTTCCACAAGAACAACCTTGTAACCCTCTCTGCTCAGACTCCTCGCAGCAACCATACCAGAAATACCGCCACCAATAACCATGGCCTTTTGATTTATATAAAGTTCTGTCTCCTCAAGAGGTTGTGTAAGAGCAACCTTGGCCACTGACATACGCACAAGGTCCTTGGCCTTTTCTGTAGCAGCCGCAGGATCATCCATGTGCACCCAGGAATCCTGGTTCCGTATGTTGGTCATTTCAAACAGATATTTGTTGATACCGGCATTAACTATGGTCTCCTGAAAAAGAGGTTCATGCGTCTTGGGTGTACAGGCAGCCACTACAATCCGGTTAAGACCCTCCTTCTCTATCACACTGGCAATAACATCCTGTGTATCCTGGGAACAGGTATAGAGATTGTCGGCCACATATTCCACATATGGAAGGGTTGCTGCATATTCCTTGACAGCAGGAATATCCACTACACCCCCTATATTGATTCCGCAATGGCAGATAAACACCCCGATTTTAGGCCTTTCCCCTGCCACATTTCTTTCTTCCGGCAATTCCTGCTTCCGTGTAAGGGTATTTCTGCCGGGACTGAGAAGCGCACCCGCTTCTGCCGCAGCAGAACTGGCCTCAATTACAGATAGCGGTATATCCTTGGGACCCTGAAACACTCCACATGCATAAATCCCATCCCTTGAGGTGCGCACAGGGGTAAAAGATTCCGTATAACAAAACCTGTTCTCGGTCAAGACAATATCAAGTTTTTTTGCCAGTTCAACGGTCTGTTGTGATTCCTCAATTCCCACAGACAGAACTACCATTTCAAAGGTTTCTTCCTGCATGAGGCCATCATCATCGACATATGTAATCACCAGATCATCCGTTCCTGTTTTTGGAAGAACAGAGTGAACCCGGGAACGAATAAAACGGACACCATACCTGTTGCTTGCATCATTATAATATTTCTCAAAGTCCTTTCCATGTGTCCGCATATCCATATAAAATATGGCACAATCCAAATCTTCGCCGCCATGCTCCTTTGCAATAACAGCCTCTTTAACAGCATACATACAGCAAACTGAAGAACAATACTCATTGTCACAGCGGTTCAGATCTCTGGAGCCCACACACTGTATCCATGCTATTTTCCTGACATCCCTGTTGTCCGATATCCTGACGACATGCCCCATGGTAGGACCTGATGCGGAAAGTATCCGTTCAAATTCCATAGAGGTTACAACATTGGGATGGGCAGTATAGTTGTATGTATCAAGAACAGAGGGATCAAATGCCGTAAAGCCGGGAGCAAGAATGACTGATCCCACTTTAAGGTCAACAGTCTCCGGCTGTTCGGCATGGGTTTCAAGAGTAACGGCCCCGGCCCCGCACGCTTCCACACACTGGAAACATTCGCAGCAATATCCGCAGTTCAGACAGCGGGATGCCTCTTCTTGTCCTGTTTCCTCATCATACCCAAGTTCCACTTCCGCAAAGTCTTTTCTTCTCTCCTCGGGAGATAATTCCTGTACAACCGATCTTGGCTTTAAAGGCATCCGGGAAGGGATGGGACGATAAACAGGATTGTCTTTATCTATAGGCTTACGGCCTTCAGCAAGGTCCCTGCCGTCTATATAACGTTCTATAGATTCGGCCACTTCTTTCCCTGCAGCTATGGCCCCAACAGCTATCCAAGGTCCGGTATGCACATCTCCTCCTGCAAAGACACCTTTCCTCCCAGTCTCATAGGTAACAGGATTCACATCAACAGTGCCCCTCCCCGTAACGGCAATACCAGGTATATTTTCAAGAACCGATATGTCCGGTCTCTGTCCAATGGCCGCAATCAGCTGATCAATCTCTATATCATATTCGCTTCCAGGAACAGGTACCGGCCTTCTCCTTCCAGAGGCATCAGGTTCGCCAAGCTCCATACGGACACACCGTAATCCTGCAACTGATCCATCCCGGACTATAACCTCTTTCGGAGCAGACAGGTAGGTTATCTTCACGCCCTCCTCTTCTGCAGCGCGTATCTCATCCTCCCATGCAGGCATCTCCAGCCGTGTCCGGCGGTAAATAATATTAATCTCTTCTGCACCCAGCCTGACAGCTGTCCTGGACACATCAATAGCCACATTCCCACCGCCTATAATGGCCACCCGTTTTCCGATATCCGCCTTGCCTGTCAAATTGAATTCCCTCAGAAAATCAACGCCCTGGCATACACCCCTGGCATCATCCCCCGGGATTCCCAAGTGCATGCCCTTGTGTGCACCTGTAGCAATGAATACTGCCTTAAAACCCTGTTCAAAGAGGTTGTCCACAGTCATATCGGAAGACAGTGGGGTGTCTGTCCTGATCTCCACACCGAGATTTTTTACAAGTTCTATCTCTCTTTCCAGAACATCTACAGGAAGCCTGTAGTCAGGAATACCTACCCTCAACATTCCACCCGGTTCAGAAAGCGCTTCATAAATAACGGATTTAATCCCCTTTATTGCCAAATGATAGGCAGCCGAAAGACCGGCAGGTCCAGATCCGATAATAGCCACTTTCTCGTCTCTCTCCGGAGCGCATTCCACTTTTATGTCCCGCGGGTCAAAACTGTCCGCAGCCAGCCGTTTCAATGCGCGGATGGCAACAGGATCATCAACACATGACCTGCGGCAGGCATCCTCACAGGGATGAGGACATATCCTGCCAAGCACACCCGGCATTGGGAGATCTTTCATAATAATCTCAAGGGCCTCCTGATACTTGCCTTGCTTTACCATCTGGACATAGCCCTGCACATTCAGACCGGCAGGACATGCCTGATGACATGGAGCCCTGTCCGCCTTGTCGATTGCAAATGCAGATGGTATTGCCTGGGCATATTTCTTGTAGATTGCCTTTCTATCCGCAAGGCCCTGCTGATACTCATCAGGCAGAACTACCGGGCACACCTCTGCACAGTCTCCGCATGAAGTGCACCTCGACAGATCAATATAGCGGGGAGTCTTGTTGAGAGTAACAGTAAAATCGCCTGGTTTTCCCTCTATCTTGTCAACATCTGCACAGGTAATAATATCTATATTTAGATGCCGGCCGACCTCGACCAGTTTCGGTGAGATAATTCACATGGCACAGTCATTGGTTGGGAAGGTTTTGTCCAGTTCACTCATAACCCCGCCGATTGCAGGGGAATGTTCCACAAGATGAACCAGGTATCCGGAATTTGCAAGATCAAGAGATGCCTGCATTCCTGCAATTCCTCCACCAATAACCATAACAGATCCCACGGGTTTGTCAGACAACATATAACACTCCTTCTTTCACATGGAGATTTTTAACAACTGGGTCTACTGCCCCATAAAAAACTGCTTCATGACACCTTGCACCACAAAGCTATAACTACCGGGAACAGGGCCCTGTTTGATTTTTACAATACCATATTATGCCCAAAATCCATTTGCTGTCCATTCACAAACAAATTCAAAGCATTCAAAGGCTTCCAATTCTTTAGACATATCAAAGGCATAAACTGCATCAAAACCGCATGTTTCAAAAAACAGCAGTTGCATAAAAGATGGACAGACAGCAAACAGTGCATATTCATTAAAATCAATTTATCATGAAAAAACACAACACCTTGCCGAAAAACCAGATTTTTCATGTCCCCAAGCAGCCAGGACACCCTGAATCTGACCGTACCCGGACACTGGCGGATACAATGATTATGCCATAACTATGGTATATATTTTGTAGGCCAAACAACTGTCAACAAAAAAGTTTTTTCGACACACAGAAAGATATGGTTTGCAGACAAAAAAACCAGTAACAAAAACTATGTAAACACAGGGTTCCTTTTTTCCAGAAACGCTGCAATACCTTCACGGCCTTCCTTTTTATCTGCACATACAGCAAGCATTATCTGCTCTTTTTTAAGCTGCATATCAAAGGGGGTCTGACAAGACTCGTATATAAGCCCCTTGGAGACACCAAACGATGAAAGAGGAATTTTTTTCATCCTTTCAATCAAGCGGATTGCACCCTGTTTGCTCTCTCCCTCATTTACCACCTCTGTTACAAGTCCCCATGAAACGGCCTTTTTTGCATCTATCATATCATCAAAGGCTACAATCTCAAGTGCCCGTGACAATCCAACAAGCCTCGGAAGGGAAAATGTCCCTCCTCCATCAATGCTCAGCCCCCTCGATGTGTATGCCTGCATAAAACTCGCCGAGGCATCCATCACCCTGAAATCACAAGCCAGGGCCAAAGACATGCCTCCACCTGCAGCAAGCCCGTTGATCGCCGCCACACATGGTTTTGGCATCATCCTGATGTTGCTGACACATCTGTTAAATTCTCCCACCAGATCATAAAAAGTTTTTGCATAATTTTTGCCCTGTCTGTCTATCCATTTCAAATCACCGCCACAGCAAAAGGCCTTGCCCTCACCTGTTACAACAACACCCCTGATTCTCCTGTCCAGGCCCAGGGCTTCCATGGTGTTTGAAAGTTCTATCAACAAACTCCTGTCAAGGGCATTAAAGACCTCAGGACGATTCATGGTAAGCACTGCAATGCCATTATGAATTTCTGTTTTCAATACCTTCATAAACATCCTCCTGATCAACATGGATCCAGCAAAACAGTAAACCCTGGCATACCTTATACAAAAAATAAATCTATATTGTTAAATCTGTTGTCCATTAAAGACATATCAATTCACTGTCAAGGCAAAATACAGGAGCATATAAAAAAACAGATATGTATTACAGACCATGCCGGGGTTAATTCTGCACAAATGGATATAAAAGAGACCGATAAGATATAAAAAAAGATATCTGCAATACAGACAATAAGGATCAGAGGTGTCTTTTCAAAAAGGGGAAAGATGAAAGAGTCTTTGGTTCTGCACCCTGCACACAGAGATTCTGCAGGTACCTGCAAATCAAAACCCCAACAAACAGGAAATAAAAAAAGCGTCTGCAAAGACACTGGCAAACTTGATGCACCATGAGAGAAAGGTTTTATGTTGTGTCTGTCCAACTCCAAATTCTGAAGAAGAAAACTGAAACAATTACAAAAAAGATATTAAAGCTCTCAGTAAATACCAAAAAGCCTGACAAGGCAGAAATACAAGCAAAAAATTACGGCAAGCAGACAATGCACCAAATGTACAGATAGATCCTTACATCTTTTTCAGTTTCAATCTTGCTATCCTTGCCTCTGCTGATTTTGGATACAGCTTGACAATCCTTTTTAATATAAGCTTGGCACTTATTTTGTCTCCTATAGCATCAAATGCAAAAGCCTGCCGTAACATGGCATTACTTACCTTGTTGCCCTTAGGATACTTTTTTATTACATCCTGATACGCAAGAATGGCCCTTTCATACTGCTTCAGGCCCATATAACATTCTCCAATCCAGAACTGGGCATTATCAGCAAGATCCGAACGTGGATACCTCTTTATAAAAGCCCTGAATCCGTCAATGGCTGCCTTGTACTTACCCTCGTTAAAAAGATTCAGGTTTGATTGATACAGCTCCTTTTCAGTTAATACCTGCCTTTTTCCATTGTTTTTACGAACTTCATGTTTGTTACGGGCAGGCGAAGGCCCCTTTGCATCCTGATCTTTGCTGTCAGACAGGGATTTTTCCTGCACATGCAATTCTGACGGTTCAAGCCTCAGATAGTCTTGAATCTGTTTTACTTCTGTTTCCAGTCTGTCAATTCTAAGTTTAATATCGTCTACATTACTGTCTTCAATCAATTTGGCAATCAAATGCCTGTTATCCTCTGTTGCACCTGTAAGGTTTTGAATAGACTCCTTCAAATGTTCTATTTCAGCCACAATTTTTGCCTGCTGCTTGCGAACAAATTGCAAATTTGTGTCCATCTTGCGGGAAAGATCGGCTCCGACCCTCCGTTCTATGGAACTCACTCTGGAATTTAACAAACGAATATCCTGCCTGCTTGCACATGAAACAAATGTAAAAAGGCATACAAAAAACACGGGAAAATATCTTGTAGTCTTCATTAATATATTGCCTGCAAACATTGTTTTCATCTTGATCAATCTCACAAGGATTTGCCTAAGGTGTCCAGTTCTTCATGCCTGTTTTTGATGTGGCTGCTGAAAGACACCATGCCTTCCGGACTTCAGAGGAAGAGCAACGGTTTATACCCCATTTTATTGAACCGACACAAAAGATCATTGATTACACAAAGACATCAAAACAGCTTCATCCGGCTTGGCTACAGACAAGCGCAGATATTATGTATAGATAAAAGATATTCAGTTCCCATCCATAAACAGACCCTGGCAACAGCGAGTTTTTCAACCCATAAATGAGAGTTTTTGTACAAAACCAAGGCAGAGGATTATGCAAAACATACAGACGTTCTGCAAAAAAAACCTCAATTGGCACCAGAATTGTACAAAAAGGCTGTTCATGGACGGAAACTGTTTATTTAATAAGCCTGAAATCATCACGCCTGTTCTTTGCCCAGGCCTTTTCATTGTGGCCCGGATCAACAGGGTTTTCCTCGCCATAGCTGATGGTTTTGATTCTGTCAGAGCTCACCCCAAGGGCCTCAAGATACTTTGCCGCAACATTGGCTCTCCTCTGTCCCAAGGCCAGATTATATTCAGTACTTCCCCTTTCATCACAATTACCTTCAACACGAACAGAATATGAAGGATGGTTTAACAGCCAATCCGCTTTTTGTTCCAGATTTTTCATTGCCTCTGGTGTCAAGTCCGCCTTATCAAAGGCAAAATAGATACTGGATGATTCAAACTGTTTAATCTCATTCGCCAGTTTTCTGGCCGCATTACCTTGTTCAAGCTGCTCTATTCTGGCCCCGGACTCACCTGCTGATACCTGGGATCCATTAAGATCACTGCTACTCCTGGAAATATTCCCCGCTGACTGCCCTGTCATATCCGGGGCCTTGATCTGCTCTTCTGCGCAACCGGCAACCAGCATGATTGACAAACAGGTAATTATAAACACAGACAATTTACAAGTAATTTTCTCTATCATTTTTCCCTCCTGAAAGATTGTTCAACAGATTTTACCTGAAAAAATCAATAAATCATATCATAACTGCAATAGCAAGATAAACACATACAAAACATCAAAAACCATACCCTGCGAACAACAAAAAGACTGCCATAACATCATGCATTATCAACCTGTTTCCAGCCACAAACAGCCTTGTCCGCAACATATGCACCCGCTATTCATGGCACATACAATCCGGCCTGATCCTAAAAACCGTTTATGTGGCATACCGTATCTTCCTGCATAATACTGTAACAGGCATCACATTTAAGTACAAACGGACATTTTCATATGTCAGAACCTGGTAATATAGTTAAAAAACCGGGAACCGTACAGTATCCAGAAACCGGCCTGAAAATGAACATAAATTGTCAGGGTGCCCATGAAGGAGATGTCTGATCCCCCTCCATGGTAGTGATCTGTATCTGATTATGGCCGTTTGCCGTCATAATATATATATGGTAGTGACCTGTCCTGTTTGAACTGAACATTATATACCTTCCATCAGGTGACCAGCATGGATCCTCATTTTTCCCCTGACCACTGGTAAGTTTTCTCAGATGGCCACCATTTTCATCTATGGAACAGATATCAAACACCCCGTTATCAAAAGACATAAAGGCTATTTGATTACGGAAAGACCAGGCCGGCGATGTGTTATAACGCCCGTTAAAAGTAATTCTTCTCGTTGTGTTTGTCGTCAGATCAAGGACATATATCTGGGGAGAACCTGAACGATCAGAAACAAAGGCCATCTTTTTACCATCAGGAGAAAAGGATGGAGAGACATCTATTCCCCAGTAGTTAGTCAGCCGGCTCAATATCCTTCCGTCCAGATCTATTAAAAAGATATCCACATTACCTTTATTGCTCATGGTCAATGCAGCCCTTTTCCCGTCCGGCATCCAGCCTGCTCCTATATTAAGACCGGGCCGCGAAGAAATCCTTCGTGATACATTGCATGCAAGATCCCTGATATAAAGCATGGGGCCGCCATCCCTGTAGGAATTATACATTATCTTTTTTCCGTCCGGAGACAGTCGGGGAAACAGGTCAATGCTTCTGTCATAGGTAAGCCTTCTGACGTTGTAACCATCATAGTCCGATATATATATTTCCTTATGGCCCGTTATGTTACTGACAAAGGCTATCTTGGTAGCAAACATACCGGGATGGCCTGTCAGTTTCCTTATAATCTCATTTCCAAGCCTGTGCATCAAATAACGACAGGAACTGATTGTACCAAGCCCTCTTTTGGCCAAAATCTGACGCGCCCAGAAAACATCGTAGAGCCGTATGTCAACCGTAAGAGAATTCCCTATGCACTGATAGGCCCCCTTTAACAAAAGTTCCGCTCCGATCACAGACCAATCCTTGAAATTTATACTGTTGGCAGAATCGGATGAATTCTCATCCTGTAAAAAGGCTCCCTTGTCCATGGGCTGAAAAAAACCGCTCAGATAAAGGTCATGATTTATCACATCGGACAGTTCATGTGACAAATCATAGTGACCGGCATTATCACTGCGGTTTGTAAAATCAGGGACAGCCACCTTGAATTTGCGAACAGAAGGCGAATCTATATCTATATATATCCTGGCAAAAGTCGTTGAAGGATATAGAATAAAGACATACAGAAAAAGGATACAGCAGTGCAACAATCTGTTCACAGTTACACAATGCGGCAGGACCTGAAAGAAAAAATCAAAAAGGTTATATGTCCATATCCTTGAGATTGAATGTAATTTCGATTTCATCATAAGTTTTGTGATAACCTTCCGGAAACCGGGGAAGTGGATTTGATTTTTCAATAGCCTTTTTAACAGATTCATCAAACATGACATTAAAAGACCGTTTTTTGAACGAAAAGCCTGCAATGCTTCCATCCCTTTTGACCTGAAGCACACATACCGCTTCCAGTCTTTGCCTGTCTTTCGGATTTATCAGGGCAACCGGATAAACCCAGTTTCCCTTTATCCTTGCTTCCACCTCCATACGATAGATATCAACACTTATACTGTTTCCCCCATACTGACGACTGTCATCAACGTTCCCTATCTGTCTCCCTTTTCTGACCCTGGAAACAAGCCTTGATATTGCATCCTGGACATGATCTTCTGTTTCAGTCTGCACCCTTTTTTTCAACTGCCTTATGGCCTTGTCTATCAATCCGGAGGAAGAAATCTTTGGCTTTCTGCATGCTGGTTTCCGTAATTTCAGCACCTTTTTTGCGATAACAAGCGGCCTTGACCTTTTTTTTCCGATCACTGGCCTGTGAACCGGAGGTCTCTTTATAACAACCCGATGCCTTCTTATACCTTTTTCAGAAACCTTGTGCTGCGCTGCCCTGTGATGAACCGGTGCACTTACCAGATTTACCTGATAAACCTGATCGTTAATCTTAACTGTGGACACAGGTTCAGGAACAAATAACAGCAGGGAAAAAACGGCTATATGAAGAACAAGGGATGCCGCAATCATAAGCAGCAAATCAGACGCATCCTGATGCCTGTAAAAACCCTGGGTGTCTGATGGAAGATCCATGAAAATCAATCCGTCGGTTCTGTGATCATGCCCAATTTGTCAATACCTGCCCTTTTTACCCGGGCAATAACCTTGATAACAAAACCATATGGCACATCTTTATCCGCCCGCAGCAGAAGTTCCTTTTCCCTGCGATTTTCAAATATCTTTTTTATCTTTGTCTCTAAGCCGTTAATGCCTATACGGTGTTTTTCTATAAATATCTCTTTTTTTCTGTTGACAGTCAGAACAAGGGGATCTTCCCTTGTTTTCATATATCTTGTAGTTGCTTTGGGAAGATTGACCTTGACACCTTCAGTCATCATTGGAGATGTAACCATAAAGATAACAAGCAAAACCAGCATTACATCAACAAGAGGTGTAACATTTATGTCTGACATCAGTTTTTTGTTATTCTGCCCATACATGTCAAAACCATCACAAAGCTGCCTTGGCAGCATCTATCTGGAAGGATTGAACAGCTCCCTTTCCACCGCACTCAGCATATCCGATGCAAAGATATCCATTTCTGTCCTGAGCCCGACAATTCCATTTGTAAAATAGTTATAGGCTATAACCGCAGGTATGGCTGTTGCAAGTCCGGCCGCAGTGGCTATAAGGGCCTCGGATATGCCGGGAGCAACAACTGCAAGGCTGGCAGAACCTCTGAGTCCTATATTCCTGAATGATTCCATAATACCCCATACTGTCCCGAACAAACCTATAAAAGGCGCAGTATTGCCAGTTGTGGCCAAAAATCCTGTTGCCCTTTCAAGTCTGTCTGTCTGGTCAATAATGGCCTTTTTCAACGATCTTTCAAGGTTTGCCATAACAGGCTGCTTGGACAGAACAAGATTCTGCCTTTCAGACGAACCTTTCATATCAGCCAGGCCTGTCAGTTTCCGGATTTTTCCGAACTCTGCATAGCCCGATTTAAAAACACAGGCTACAGGGCTGTACTCAAAATCCTCTGCCGCCTTATAAATATCCGGCATACTTTTATGCTCCCAAAACAGATCCATAAATTCACCGGTCTCTTTTTTGGCTTTCCTGAACTGCCTGAATTTCAAAAAGATGATTGCCCATGAAACAACAGAGAACAAAACAAGTGCCAAAAGAACGAACTTCACCACAAGACCGGCATGCATTATCATCTGGATTATATCACTACTGACAGCACTTTCCACAAGCATACCTCCATGATTCAGCATTTTTAAAAGGTCTCAGGATTGCAACGCTCAATCTTCCAATACAAAAGCCCTTGTTATAACCACCTGGGTTTCAGGGACATCCTGCATGCCTTTCTTCATTGTTGTCCTGACACCTTCAATAGCATCCACCGTATCCATGCCATCTGTCACCTTGCCAAAGACACAATAACCCCATCCCTCAGGTGTTTTAGCCGAAAAATCAAGAAACGAGTTGTCAACCGTATTAATAAAAAACTGCGCAGTGGCAGAATCAGGATCAGGAGTGCGCGCCATGGCAATTGTACCACGCTCATTTTTGACACCATTATCTGCCTCATTGGATATCGGCGGACGGGTAGGTTTTTGGGACATGGATGCAGACAGTCCCCCTCCCTGAATCATAAAACCTTTAATTACCCTATGAAATATAGTACCGTCATAAAATCCGTCCTTAACATACTGAATAAAGTTTTCCACAGTCCTGGGGGCCAAGTCAGAATCAAGTTCCAGTATTATATCACCCATAGTAGTTTCCAGTTTTACCCTCTGTTTCATAATAATTCCTCCGTAAAAAAGGCATGTCCTATCTTCAAGACTGTTTTCCGTTGTCTGCAACAATCACAGACAGGTACAGAAATCAAGAAGGAAACCCATTTATATGATGGACACAATATCCATAACAAAATCCCCGGACACATGGACCGGGGATATTCCTGATTTCAAATATTTGATATCATAACCGCAACAGTTTCCTGAATGGCCATACAAGGTTATCCGGCATTACAGAAATACCAGCCACAAGGAAAAAGACACTGAAATCTCATAATGCCCTCATTGCCTCCAAGGCTATGGTTCCAACTGTTTTCAGTTCTATTTTGCCATTCCTGTATATCCTTATCTCATGGTCATCACCTAAAAGTTTTTTCAAATCCTCCTTCATCTCTGTTGCATGCAAACTGCCCATAAGCCAGGCTGTGTAGGCACGCATCCCAGGATCAGGATCATCAAACAGCGGCACAAAATAAAAGGTATGCCTACGAACCAGCTCAGGTTTGGACATGGCCACTCTTGCAATAGCCTCCATTGCCTGAACACGTCTGGTTTCATCAGACAAAAACGGGTAAAGTTTGGGGAGATAAGCGCCAAATACATCCGGTTTGTTGGCAATAATTTCACTGATTGCATCAAAGGCCCCCCAGGGAAAGGCGGCCGTATCTGTTATAGAATAAAGCAATACCTGAAGCAATCTTGATATCATTGATGGATCATCTTCAGCTACAACAGCACACACCTGTCCCAGTATGTCAGCAGCCCGTTTACGCACAAGTTCATCACCGGAATAGAGCAGCCTCTGAATATTTCTTATCAGGGACCTGTCCTTACCGGCTGCATCGAGGATAGGCTCTGGATTATACTCAATTACAAGGGTTTCAACCTGTTTTTTGGAAAGGATCCTTTTTCTGGTAATATGCTGTCTTTTTGCTGACACAGATTTCCTTGCCTTTTCCAGGCGTTTTTTGACATCAAAAAGAGTAGCCTCTCCAATATCCTCATGCACTTTTATGAAATACAGGGCCCCCCGTATCTGCCTGTCATCAAGTGAACCAGTGGGACAAACACAATGTTTGACACCGTCATAATGTTCAACTATAGCCTCCTCATAGTCTTCTTCGGGCACCAGATCCCATGCCAGATCCCAATCCATATTGCAACTTAAAACCAATGCCTCTGACATGGCTGAGCCAAGATTATGACCGGTTTCATCAAAGGCATACACGGCCCCGCATGAACATAAACCAACCGGCATTTCACCGGACATCCTGGTAATAAGATCTGTAGGCCTGTCTATAGGCATATTACAAAAGGGACAGGTTGGAATTTCTGTCCGCTCAGGATTTAAAAGCTTGTTTTCAGGTATTGTCAATTGTAATATCTCCGGATCAGATAGTGCCTGTCTGCAAATCAATTTTTGCACACTCAACAGTTTTTACCCTGCAACATAACACAGGTGCACCAGAATTGCGAAAACAGACAGACCTGCACAAAAAAGGAACAGGATACCTGCTACCAGTCTCCAAAGCTCCTTGTATTAACATCATACTCAAATTCCACTATTTCAAAACCGAACCGGTTAGACCTGAAATAAACAATCCAATCCCTGTACTCAGGACCTGCAAAATCACAGTTCAGTGTTCCTGTGCGAGCCTGCATCCTTTTCAGTTTCTCTTCAACTGTCTCGTAAAAAACCTCTGTAATATGGGCCTTTTGTTCACAGCTAAGTTCCGGAAGTGAAGAAGGCCTGTTTTTGCATAGAGACCGTTTAATGTGTCTGTTTATGGATTGCATTTGCCTAAGATTCCGATCTTCCGGATCTGAACAGAACAGATAGATTCTTTAACCGTCTTTCCCCATGCACAACAGACATTACATCAGGAAAAACAGTTGCGGATAAAACCTGCCCGAATTTTGTCCTTATCAGCGTTCTGCCGGCCCTGGCAGGTCCAGGGTCATACATTGATTTGAACCTCCACATGTTTTTGTTGTAAGCTTGGCCTGCTTTCCTTCCTTGCCCACACCCATCACATAATTGGTTGAACTTACAACTCGTTCAATGTTTTCTGAATTGCACTTAGGACAAATCATCTCTACCTCGTCTGTTGAACTGATAAACAGCTTTTCAAAAACTTCTCCACATGCGGCACATCTGAATTCATATATAGGCATTCTGTTTATTTCCTGGAATATAGTTTAGTTTTCAATCCATTAACATTTAACATTAAAACAGCACGGTCATGTCTCCATGTCTGTTTTTTATGGTCAGACAGGTACAGCCGGATCAAGGATACCCTGGCGAGCACAGGTATAAAATGCAGTCTGGTTTACAAGGATTGTTCTTGCATATCTGCATGTTAAACACAAAAACTGAAAACAGGGTATCTCTGCAACAAACATTACATGGAGTTTGATGGGTTGACAACCCCTTTATTTTTTTCTATAAAAAAACAGTTATATTTTGCCTCTAACAAACAGCTTTTTTTAATTTTTTTTGCACACCCGCAAACATATTTCGGGACACTGCAAGTTTCCAATTCCTTACACCTGTGTGATGCTTAGTCCCGGTGCACAGAAGTACCTGCTTTTATAAATGAGATATCTTTCACGGGATCAAGAAAATCAAAAGATTATCCAGAAGCATACAGGCAGATAAAGAATTCTGTGTCCTTGGCAAAACAGCTCCCGGGATTGTAAAAACTTGCTTTTTATAGTAAGGAAATCTGCAACAGGTATATTTTAACTCACCTTTGGACATGTGTCAAATTTGACTTGAAAACCCTTACTGCAAGGAGACATAAAAAACCGTTTCAGTCTGCCATACCCCCTCTATGACACATGCACCGGAATTGTGAAAAACAGCCGTTAAGGGCTGCAGACAACAGGAAACTGCATATAACAATTTTTCAGAACAGCAACATAAATATTCACCATAAAAATAAAACAGAAACTGCAGACAGTGCCCATCTGCAACTCAGTTTTGGCACCGAGGAAGTTTACAGCCCGGGAATTGGAGTTTCCGCACAAGATCAAAAAAAACAGGGGGATGGAGACGCACCTTAGTACGTTGCACAAGAAATCCCGCATATTGATGCAGAGATTGTGCAAAAGGTCATTTATGAATGGAAACCAAAACAATAAAGATCAAAAGAACCCCGCGGTTCACTGCAAGCACAAATCTTGATGTTTTTTTCTGAAAACCAATAAAATTAGGGGGATTAAATGTCTGAACAAGCATTATCAGGTATAAAAGTCATTGACCTTGCCGAAGGCATATCAGGCTCTTACTGCGCAAAACTTATGGCTGATTTTGGTGCTGATGTAATCAAGGTTGAAGCTCCGAAAAACAATGATGGCCTGAGAAAGATCGGTCCTTTTAAAGATGATGACCCATCTCCTGAAAAGAGTGGCACATTTTTTTATTTAAATACCAACAAGAAGAGTGTCACCATTGATCTTGAATCAAGCAGGGGGCAGGAAATATTCAAAAGACTTGTTAAAGATACAGATGTTGTCATCGAAAGTTTCAGACCCGGAAAAATGGCAGATATGGGGCTGTCCTATAACACATTAAAGGAAATAAATCCCAACCTTGTTATGACATCAATAACATGGTTCGGTCAAAACGGGCGTTACAGGGATTTCAAGGCAACAAATTTTACGGCATTTGGCCTGGCAGGAGCAATGTACATGATGCGTCAGACACGATGGCCTGACACCCGTCCCACCATTCTTGGAGGGAAACAGGCAGAATATACGGCAGGTCTGATCGGCTATGTCGTAACAATGGCCGCTGTTATAAGCCCTGTAAAGGGCACATGGATAGATCTTTCTGTAATGGAGGCCCTTGCAAGTACTCTTACAGGAGTAAGCGCAGACTATTCCTACATAGGTCTCAGCAGAAGGACACTGCCATGGGCAATTCACGGATTTCCTACACAGGAAAATTACCCGTGCAAGGACGGTTTTGTGAACCTTACACCTGGCCTGGGAGGAACAAAGGTCATAGCAGATCTGATTGAAAAACCGGAAGAAAGGGAAAATCCACTGCTTGTAAAGGCAGGGGCAAGGGTCAAGGAACCTGAAAAATTTGAAGAACTGGTATTGCCATGGCTAAAAGAACACAAGAAATGGGAAATCACTGAAAAGGCCCAGAAACTGAAACTTGCGTTTGCACCAATACTAAGCCCAAAAGAACTCCTTGATGATCCTCAATTAAAGGCAAGAGAGTTTTTTGTCAAAACAGAGCATCCTGAAATGGGAGAAGTTACTTATCCGGGAGCACCGGCAAAATTGAGCAAAACACCGTGGAAAGCCGGGAGGGCGCCTCTTCTCGGTGAACATACAGAAGAAATACTTACAGGTATTGGATACACAAAAAGCGATTTAACGGCCCTTTCCAATGAAGGCATCATATAAACCGGATGCAGTCAGGATTTCAAACAGCTTGATTGCAGGTGTGCATGCCTGATTGAGCTTGACCTGACAACAGGGTTCTGTAATACAAAACAAACAGAAAAGATATCCAACATACAGAAAAAGCAACAGGAGAAAAAAAATGGCATACAAGTTACTGGAAGGAATAAGGGTTCTTGACCTGACCATGGTATATGCTGGGCCTATGGGAGCAAGAATGTTTGCCGACCTCGGTGCAGAGGTTATAAAAATAGAATCCCCAACACGTCCGGACATGTTTACAAGAGCCAATGTATATCCAGATAATCAACCTGCCGAAACAGCATGGAATTGCGGGGGTTATTTTCATACCATCAATGCAGGGAAACGTGGTATAAGCCTGGATCTTGGAACAGACAAAGGAAAGAAAATTTTCAAAGACCTTGTAAAAATAAGCGACATTGTAATGGAGAATTTTTCTCCAAGAGTCATGGACAATCTGGGAATAGGATACGATGTCCTTAAGGAACTTAATCCCAGGATCATTATGGTATCCATGAGCGGACTTGGTCACTATGGTCCACTAAGAGATTTTTACATGTACATGACAGGAATGGAAGGCATGTCAGGGATGACTGCTATCAGTGGCCATGCAGACCAGCCTCCCCTGCTCTCAAATTTTGCATATGGGGACTGGATGCTGGGAGTAACAGGGACAATGGCCGTAATGACTGCCCTTTACAACAGAAACAAAACCGGGGAAGGACAGTATATTGATATCTCGGGAAGGGAAGCCATTTCCACGCATATCGGAGATGTCATTATGGATTCCACCCTGAACGGGAGGGAAAAGGAAAGATGCGGCAATGATGATCCTGACATGGCACCTCATCAGTGTTACCGGTGCAAGGGCGAGGACAGTTGGGTAACCGTGGCTGTAGAAAACAATGAACAGTTCACTGCCCTGTGCGATGTTATGGGTCAACAAAACCTGAAAGATGACCCAAGATTTGCAGACAAGGTGTCAAGGATAAAAAACAGAAGCGAACTTGATCAGATCATAGAGGACTGGACTCGGGAGAAAAACAGCCATGAAGTTATGGAAGTTCTGCAAAAGGCAGGAGTTCCTGCAGGTGCAGTGCTGTCCATGAAGGAACTGCATCTTGACCCTCATCTTGCCGAGAGGGGTTTTTTTGATATAATTGATCATGGACCTGAGGGCGGCAAAAGACCTATTGTGAAACAGATGCCTGCCAAATTCAGTGACGTTGACAGTTTTGTTCCCAAAAGAGCACCACGATTTGCAGAAGACAACGAGTATGTCTTTTGCGAGCTTCTTGGTATGAGAAAAGATGAACTAAATGCACTTGAAAAAGAGAAAGTTGCAGGCACAATCCCAAGGTTCCCTCCGGGAAGACCTGCACGTCTTGATCTTATAGAAAAGCAGGTAGGCAAGGGCGCTGGATATATTGACCCTGACTATCTTGATGAACTCAGAAAAATTTATGGTGAGGATATTGGCAAGAAATAAAAATTTATCTGTTTTCAATATATAAATCACAGTTTTTCACAGACCCTGGGGGCAGATATCCAGGCCCTGGAAAACAGTTTTTTATCAATAAGATGCAGAAAGAGAGAGATTTTATACTTTTTACAACTTCGTCTATAATACAGAAATATCAGGAGGCATAATAACATGGCGGATATTGAAAAGGGAAAACTTGCAGAAGGTCGCTTGACCCCGGAACTCATAAAGGAAATGGAAGGCAAAAAAGGGCTGATGCTCCGTACGGATAACTATCTGAACAACATAGACGTCACACCGATGTCCATACGCAGCTTTGCAAACGGGGTTGGCGACTGGAACCCCCTTTACAGGGATGAGAAATACGCAAAGGAAAGCGTTTATAAAGGTCTGACCGCCCCTCCGCTTTATGTGTATTCAATACTTCCGGCTGCTCCTCAATTTGGTTTCAGGGGGCTTGGAGGATTTAATGCCCAGAATGAAATGCATTTTTACAAACCCATCCGGCCAGGAATGCACATTGAACCGACTTCACAGTTCAAAGACTTTGAAATCAAGGAAGGCAAAGCCGGCAAAATGGTATTTGAACATTTTGAACAGCGTTATGAGGATCAGGACGGAAACCTCATATGTCTTTTCAATCAAATGAATATAAGGGTTGAAAGGGCAGCAATGAGAAAAAGTACTGAGAAGAAAACCGTTTCCAAGGAAAAAAAGGCACCCAAACTTGAACTTCCCCATCCATGGACAGATGAAGAACTGGCTGAAATCGAGAAAGAAATACTGGCTGAAGAGCTTCGTGGCAACACGCCGCGTTTCTGGGAAGATGTAAACGAGGGAGATGAACTTAAACCTGTAATCAAAGGGCCTATAGGTCTTTCCGATATGGTGGCATTTTTTCTTGGAGGAGCCACACCGGTACGCCCCTTTGGCCACGAACTGGTCGTAAAAGACAAGCAGAATCATCCGGCCTGGTACTTCAGGGATCCGGAAACATATGCTATTGAACCTGTTTACGCAGTACATTACAACAAATATGCCGCCAAGTCACAGACAGGTGTCGCGTGGCCCTATGATGTAGGAATCCAGAGACATTGCTGGCAAGGACATCTTCTGACAAACTGGATGGGAGATACAGGCTGGCTTAAAATGGCCAGGGCAGAATACCGTGGCTTTGTTTATCTCTCAGATGTAATAAAGGTTGGCGGCAAGGTGGTTAAAAAATATATCAACGATGAAAAAGAGCCCTGTGTTGACATAGAGACATACGCTATAAACCAGCGGGGACAGCAAACAATGCCAGGATATGCCACGGTTATACTTCCTTCAAGGGACATGGGGACATGGCCTCTGGATTCATATCTGTAAACCGCAGCAGGGCTGAGTTGGTGTCCGGAATTAATTAGAGGGCACAGGTTAAGCAAGTGTTACCAAATAAAAACTTTAAGGAGAAAAAGGATCATGAAAACAGTTTTAGACAAGTACAAAAGCTATGAAGATGCCCAGAAAAACTTTAAGTGGAGTGAGAGATGGGAAGTCTTTGACGGAAACAAGGAAAAGTTTAACATTGCCCATGAGTGTGTTGACAGGCATCCAAAAGAAGATGAGGCCATAAGAATAAAATTCGCTGACGGAAGGGAGGAACGTTACACCTTCCAGCAGTTTTCTGATGCAACATCACAGTTTGCCAACTATCTTAAAAACAATGGTATTGAGGCCGGTGACCGTGTAGCCCTTCTCCTGCACCCACGATTCGAGTTTTATGTTGGCATGTTCGGTATATTCAAGCGGGGAGCAGTTGTAATTCCCTGCTCACCTCTTTTTGGACCTGACGCTACAGGATACAGGCTGGAAAAAGGAAATGCTAAGGCTATCCTCACATCAAAAGACATGACACACCTTGTTGATGAAGACATCAGGAAAAAACAGAATATAAAAATCATATTCGCCGAGGATCTGATAGATGAGATATCAGGAGAATCAAAAGAATTTGAAACCTTTACTGCCACAGACGATATGGCAATGATCCAGTTTTCCAGCGGTACAACAGGAGCTCCAAAGACAGTTAATTACCGCCATGGTGCAATTACCGTAGCAGCCCCATTTATAAGATTTGCACTTGGAGTAAGAGACGAAGATGAATATTTTTGTCCTTCTTCCCCTGCCTGGGGTCACGGAATATGGTACGGAACCATCGCTCCTTTGATCTTCGGAAAGGCAGTAGGCACCTATTCCGGCAAATTTGACCCTGATATGTGCCTTGAAGCCCTTCAGAACTTTGAAATCACCAATATATCTGCCATATCCTCTCACTACCGCATTATGCTTGAATCACCTAATGTGGATAAATACAAGATCAAACTAAAACGCGTTACCTATACCGGTGAACCCATGTCAAAGGAAGTGGCCGAACTGATGAAGGAAAAATGGGGCGTATATCCCTATGGCCTTTATGGTACTACCGAGGTAGGTCCATTGACCTCCGACTTTGCAGGTTTTGACAACTGGAAAGTCAAACCCGGCAGTCTTGGCAGACCTTCTCTCGGATCCATAGTCAGTGTAATTGACGAAGAAGGCAATGAACTCCCACCCAATACCGTTGGTCAGATGGCTACAAAGAGAGGCGACAAATGGATCAGGGTCGGTGACATGGTATACAAGGATGAAGACGGTTATTTCTGGTACGTCTCACGGGCTGATGATGTTATTATCTCTTCAGGATACACAATCGGTCCAATAGAAGTGGAAGATGCCCTTATGAAACATGAAGCCGTTGAAGAATGTGCGGTGGTAGGCAGCCCGGACAAGTCAAGGGGAACTATTGTCAAGGCATTTATAAAGGTAAAAGAGGGCTTTACCCCCGGAAAGGAACTGGAAGAAGATATCAGTCAGTTTGTCAGAACCAAGCTCAGCAAGCATGAATATCCCAGGGAGATAGAATTTATAGATGAACTTCCAAAAACACCTGATGGAAAGATAAGAAGAAAGGTTCTGAAGGAAAGAGAGATAGAAAGAAAGAAAGACCAGATGTAACACAGCTTGAGATCTTTTTCATAAAAAAAGGAGACGGAATCAATTTCGTCTCCTTTTTCTTTAATAAAAAACATATATGCTGCAAGCGTAACAGCTCAATAAACAGGGGCAGGAGGGTTTTTCTGACGCAACTGCCGGGAAAGCCCGAAGCAGAAGGAAAATTCTCCTGCCCCAGCGGTATATTCGCTCTTATCCCGCTGTTATTGACCTGATACCTGCAAGCGCCTAATAAATCACTGGCAGATTTTATACATAAAAAGGCAATCAATATATAATGAGACTATTTTAAGGACAGTTTGAATATGGCAATGACAAGCAAGGTGTCAATGGCAGAACAGAAATTCACTGATGAGTTGATTAACAAGATGAAAAACTATGCAGGCCTCAAACTGCGCACAGAGGATGCAATCTTTAATGAAGAGGTCACAAGACGGGCAATAATAAAGTTTATAAACGGTATAGGAGATCCTAATCCATTATGGCAATCTCATGAATATGCAAAAGGCACCTGCTACGGTGGAATTGTAGCTCCTCCATCATTTGTTTTCAGTGGGCTGGCCGGAGTTCAGTTTGGCTGGCGTGGTCTTGCAGGATTTCATATTGCAACTGACATGAAGTTTTACAGACCCCTGAAAGTGGATGACAAGATGCAGTTTGAAGCCACGTATCTTGGTTTTGTTGGGCCCAAAGAGAGCAGATTTGCAGGAAAGGTGGTAATAGACAGTTTTGAGGAAAAATACTTCAATCAACACAGCGAACTTGTGGCAGTATCGATTCGCAAGATACTGAGAGCGGAAAGGAAACGTGCACGTGAAGCCATGCATAATGTAGCAAAACTTCCTCACCACTGGACAAAAGAAGAGGTAAAAAAAATAGAGGACGAGGTCTTATCTCTTAATATAAGAGGATCAGAAACACGGTACTTTGAGGACGTTAATATCGGAGACAAACTGCCAACCCTGACAAAAGGCCCTCTTGGCATCATGGATATGATTGCCGTCATGGTAGCAGGACTGGCTCCTGCCAAAATAGCTGCCCATGCAGTCGCCCTTGATGAATATCGCAGAAAACCGGCATGGGCATTTCGTGATCCCATAACACATGCCATGGAATCCCTGCTCGCGGTGCATTACAACATAGAGGCTGCCAAGGCCATGGGTCTTCCTTACCCTTATGACTTTGGAACTCAACGCCAGAGCTGGTACATACAGCATCTTACCAACTGGATGGGAGATGATGGCTGGCTTAAAGACTGCTATGCAGAATACAGACGGTTTGTGTTTCTTTCTGATGTAGTCCGTTTTTCAAGTCAGGTTACCAAAAAATTCATATCTGACACAGGAGAGCCCTGCGTGGAAATAGAAACAAAAACCATAAATCAGCGCAACGAAAATGTAATGCCAGGCAGGGCAACAATAGTATTACCGTCAAGGGACAAAAAAACGCATCCTGTCAAAAAACGACTGTAACCCCTGTTATTTGTTGAGCTATAAAAACCGGGCTGGTCTTATCTGTCAGGGATTTACTATCTTTGGAACCCTGAAATAATTGTTTTCCCTTTCAGGTGCATTAATCAGCAACATCTCTGAATTATCTGCATCTACAGGTTTATCTGCTCGCCACACATTCTCACCGCTCATAACATGAGTCATAGGCTCTATGCCCCTGGTATCAAGCTCCCCGATGGTTTCAACATATTCAAGAATTGCATTCAAGTCCTTTTGATATAATTCTATTTCGTCGTCATCGAGTTTTAGACGGGCAAGTTTTGCTACATGACGAACCTCCTCCTTTGAAATTTTTTCTTTTACCTTTTCTGTATTTTTTTCTTCCCGGTGTTTTAACAATAAATGTTCAGCATCAGATGCAAATGCCAGACCCAGTTCCTCAAGCTGTTCCTTATCGGCAAAGGCAGGCGCATTGGTAAGAGGACATACGGCGCGTCTGTTTTTGGGAAAGGCTATGACATCTCGTATGGAGGGAGTATTCAATATCATGGATATGGTTCTGTCCATACCGAGGGCAAGCCCGGCATGAGGAGGAGCTCCGTATGTCAATGCCTTCAGAAAAAAGCCAAACCTGTCATTTGCCTGTTCCTGACTCATGCCAAGAGCTCTGAAGATACGTTTCTGTATATCCATATCATGTATACGAACACTTCCTCCGCCAATCTCCTCTCCGTTGATTACAATATCATATGCCCTGGATTTAAGATCTAACAGGTCTTTTGTGTCCTCAGGATTAAAATCTGTCCTGTCAGGCATGGTAAAGGGATGATGTTGTGAACGTATCTCTCCGTCCTTTAACTCAAAAAGAGGAAAGGCTGTAATCCAGACAGGAGAATATTTATTCTTGGGTATCAGGCCCAACCTGTCAGCCACATGAAGACGAAGACTGCAAAGAACCCTGTTGACCAGCTGAACAGACTGATCTGCTATCATCATCAGCACATCTCCGTCTTCTGCATTAAAACAACGGATAACAGCTTCCTGTTCTGCCTCTGTAAAGAACTGAACAATATTGGAATGCAGTTTCCCTTCTTTTACCTTCATCCATGTCATGCCTTTTGCCCCAAATCCAGGCACTATCTTAAGGGCATATTCATTTTGAAGGACATTCTTGCTCAAAGCATGGGCCTGACCCTTAACACAAAAACCCTTTATCCTGCCCCCATCAGCAAGAATATCTCTAAAGATGGAATAATTGGTAGCCTTAAGAATATCTGACACATCCACAAAAGACATGCCAAACCTGAGATCGGGACGATCAGAACCATACTTGTCCATGGCCTCGGCATATGTCATCCTGGGAAACGGGACAGGCAGTTCAATATGTGCCATTGCAAATATCCTGGAGATCAGGCCTTCCACCAGTTCATATATAAACTCTTCATCAACAAATGATGCCTCCAAATCCAACTGTGTAAACTCAGGCTGACGGTTAGGTCTCAGATCTTCATCCCGGAAACATCTAACTATCTGAAAATACCGATCCATACCGCTCATCATCAATAACTGCTTAAAAAGCTGGGGAGACTGAGGAAGGGCATAGAAACATCCCTGATGTACCCTGCTCGGCACAAGGTAATCCCTCGCCCCCTCCGGTGTGCTTCTTGTTAAAAACGGAGTCTCAATTTCAGTAAAATGAAATTTGTACAGATACATCCTTGTGGCCTTTATTATCTCATGTCTCTGCACAAGGATATTCTGCATGGACGGGCGTCTCAGATCCAGATATCTGTACCTGAGACGAAGATCTTCCTCTACATGTTCAGGGCTGGATACAAGCTCATCACCGTACACCATGGCCTTTTCAGATATCTGAAAAGGCAGGGGTGCCGATCTTGACAATATCTTCATATGCTGTGCAACAACTTCCACTGTGCCGGTCCTAAGGTTTGGATTTTCAGTTCCCTTTTCCCTGATAGCCACTGTTCCCCTTACCTCTATAACATACTCCTCCCTGAGGACAGAGGCCTCTTTGCAACACTCTTCCGCAGTTGAACCGGGGTTAAATACCACCTGAACAATACCCCTGATATCACGCAGATGTATGAATATAACGTTTCCATGATCACGAATAGCATCCACCCAACCCATTAACAGGATTTTTTTTCCACTGTAAGCCGGAGTCAGGTCACCACAGTAAACTCTGTTTTTCCAGTTCTTCATGTTTTTCCTGTCCTCACTTTACGACTTCATAAAAAAAGCCTCTCTGCTGCTGAACAACACGTATTTTATTTTCTGATTCCAGCACATCGAGATATTTGTTTATTTCATTGGGATGCAACCCAAGTATCTGTACCAGATCTTCCAAGGTGCAGGGACGACGGACAATGGTTTCAAGAATAGCAGATTCCACATCCTGACAATAAGCCTTTTTTACCTTCCTCGTATTTGCCCTGGCAATAATTTCAACATTTGGCAGATTCCAGAAATCCACAATATATTCCAGGTCTTCTCTTGCCGCAGGCCTGATATTTGCTACTGCGCCGGGCCTGTCCAGGGTGTTTAACTGGACCAGATCAGGAGAAATATATACAATTGCATCTCTCAATGCCAACAGATCTTCCTCTGTATCATTGATTCCAGGAACAATAAAGACCTCAAGCCAGACAGTACCTTTAAAATCTGCACAGAAATCCTTCAACCCTTCAATTATCCTGTGAATGTCAAGGGCAGGATGAGGACGGTTAATCCTCTTAAAAGCAGCAGACGTAGCAGCATCAAGGGAAGGAATAACAAGGTCTGCACAAACCAGTTCTGATCGAACTTCAGGCAAAAACAACAGGGTTCCGTTTGTAAGAACCGCATTTCTGACCTTTGCTGCACCTTTTGATCTGTCTGTCAAAAATGACAGGATTTTCCCCAACCCTGCATGAAGCAAAGGTTCTCCCGAACCTGCAAGAGTCACATAATCAGGAAGATGATTATGAACAAGATAATGCTCCAGCTCTGACATTACAGCCTTTACCGGAACCCATTCCCGTCGTTCCACGGTTAAATTGGTTGTAGCCTTACATTCACAATATATACAATTCAGAGAACATGTTTTAAAGGGAAGAAGATCAACACCAAGAGATATGCCCAACCGTCGTGAAGGTACCGGACCGAACAGATACTTATACATCAGATATATATCCTTATGAAAAATGTCAGAAAAACAGCGATATTTAAAAGACAGGCCAACCCGGAACCTGCTAAACAGGCCTTATCCGCAAACATAATCTTTCTTACCGAACAACATACATAAACCATTAATTCCTTTCAAGACAATTGTTTGCCCTGTTTACTGTAATGCAAAATCAAGAAATACCATTCACGAATTAATCCTGCCATAAGAAATTTTACAATCAGAAAACAAGAGTTTTTGCGCAAGATCAATAAAAGCAAGGGCCACACCAGAGCCGTATTTTGCTGCATCGCACAGGAAATACTGCAAACTGACACAGAGTTTGCAAAATACGGTCACCTCTTTCTAGCATATTATTAAAGTAATAATATTTATAGTTTGATTTTTCATGGATATATCTATTAGAATAATGCCCATTAAAAACGACAACCTTTAACAAGGATATATTAACACCGCGTTTCCAGAATAAAGGCATTGACAAAAAACAATTATGGGCTATGGAACCAATGGTGATATAGAACAAATCCTTGCCACGGATTTGTCTTCAAGACGAAAGCAACGTATCAAGACGTGGATAATATGGGCAGTTGTCTTGTTTGCAGGGATGGCGTTCATACTATACCTATACTCCAGGCAGACCCGAAACACGGTAAGATACAAATTTCAACAGGCCCGTAAAGGAGACCTGACAATCACAGTCACTGCCACAGGGAACCTTGAGGCAACCAACAAGGTAGATGTTGGAGTAGAGGTTTCAGGGACAATCGAAAAGGTCTATGCAGATTTCAACGATCAGGTAAAGAAAGGTGAAATCCTTGCCAGTCTGGACTTGTCTAAATTCAGGGCGCTTATGCTCAAAGCAAAGGCTGCTCTTAAATCGGCACAGGCCGATGTGCTCAAGGCAAAGGCCAGGATAAAACAGACAGGGAGTAAATTGTCCCAGGTAAAACGGGCATATGAGCTGAGCAAAGGCAAGGTCCCCTCCCAGGCAGAAATAGATCTGGCTGAGGCAAATTTCAAAATTGCAAAGGCAGAGCTGAACAGTGCAAAATCAAAGGTAGCAGAGGCAACGGCAGATCTGGCATTCAGAAAAACAGACCTTTCCAAGGCCATTATTCATTCTCCAATAAATGGTATTGTTCTGGCACGCCATGTAGAAGAGGGACAGACAGTTGCCGCTTCATTGAAAACCCCGGTTCTCTTTACACTTGCCGAAGACCTCCGGGAAATGGAACTGCACGTGGATGTAGATGAGGCCGATGTAGGACAGGTTAAAAAAGGTCAATATGCCACATTTACGGTTGATGCCTATCCTGACCGCAGCTTTCCCGCAAGGGTAACAGAGGTCCGTTTTTCACCCAAAACAATTGAGGGCGTGGTAACATATGAAACCCTGTTGGATGTTGACAATTCCGATCTGTCACTGCGTCCGGGAATGACAGCCACCGCTGACATTGTTGTAAGCCATGTAAAAAACGCACTCCTTATACCAAATACTGCTCTCCGATTTGTACCCCCCAAAAAGGAATCGCCTGAAAAAGAACAGGGCCTGCTAAACGCCATTCTTCCCCACCATCCAAAGGGCAGGGAAAAGCAGGAGAGCCATGTTTCACAGGGGCAAGAACGTACTGTGTGGATACTGCGTAATGGTCGTCCAAGCCCTGTCAGCATAACAGTTGGAAAAACAGACGGTAAAATGTCTCAGGTCATAACCGGTGATATAACACCGGGAATGCGACTTTTGACAGGCGTAATAATTGGCCAGAAATGAACAGAGATGAGAGCAGAAACAGATATATTATAGAACTCACATCCATTACAAAAACATATGGCACAGGCATTGCTGCCATGAAGGCACTTAAGGGGATAGACATCAAAATTTCCAATGGCGATTTTATAGCTATTATGGGCACCAGCGGTTCAGGAAAGTCCACCTTTTTGAACATACTTGGGTGCCTTGACACTCCCACATCCGGATCATACCGTTTCAAGGGAATTGAAGTCACCAGACTTGACCGAAACCAGCGTGCCCTACTGCGCAGACATTATATCGGTTTTGTATTCCAGGGATACAATCTTCTTGACCGCACATCGGCCCTTGAAAATGTAGAGCTGCCACTGATATACAGAGGCATCCCGTTAAAAGAAAGACGCCTGAAGGCTACTGATGCCCTTGAATCAGTAGGGCTGGGCCGTTGGAAACATCATACACCTTCAGAGCTGTCAGGGGGACAGCAGCAGAGAGTTGCCATTGCCAGGGCTATTGTAACACAACCTGCCGTACTATTGGCAGATGAGCCTACAGGAAACCTGGACACCTATCAAAGCCTTGAAATCATGGAACTTTTATCCACATTAAATCAAAACAGCAACCTTACTGTAATAATGGTAACTCATGAAGAGAACATGGCAGAATATGCACATTCAAAGGTACATTTTGCAGATGGACAGATAAAAAAGACCTCTTAAAAGATTTGTATTGCAGACTCATCAAACATAAATCCCAATAGCTCAATAAATAGGGGCAGGAGGGTTTTTCTGACATGACTGCCGGGGCGGCCCGGAGCGGAAGAAAAATCCTCCTGCCACCGGTGGTACGTTCGCTGTTATCCCCCTGTTATTGAGCTGACACCATAAATTCAATATACGCATTTTCTCCAAATCTGCATAAAAATCTTTTGAAAAAAATATATGTTTGTTGTAAATAATATCGTATAAAATCAGTTTGCAGCCTATAAATGATAATCTTTGGACAAGATCAAAAAACCTGCCAAGATTGACACTTGAATTGTGTAGAAAGATCATTTATGGGTAAAAACTAACTGCCTGCATGTAGTATCTTTCCATAAACCCTGGGGAACAATCACCCTTATACTCGGAAATTTGAGGTAAAAATGGATACTGAAAACATTATTATTATAAATGGGTTGAAATGCAGCTTTTTAAAAAATGAAACCATTCTTGAAACAGCTCTCAGAAACGGAATAAAGATTCCGAGTCTTTGTTATCTCCCTGATACAGTATCGACCGGCAAATGCAAGTTATGTCTTGTAGAGATAGAAGGAGAAAACGAGTTGGTGCTGTCCTGCCAAACCATGTCGCAACATGGCATGGCAGTAAAGACAGAAACACCAAGGTTGGCCGCTGCCCGTCGTGCAAGATTGGAGGAACTGATATCTTCAGGACACCATAACTGTCTTGTGCAGGAAATGGATATAAATTCCTGGACAGACTTTCAAAGGGATGCAATGGCCACTGATATCCATCAAACCTTATGCCCCGTCTATGGTGAATGCCATCTTCAGGATCTGTCAATCCGGTACAGGGCAAGGCCGGTAAAGGCTCCCAAGACCGAACTGTATCCGGTCGAAGATGTTAATCCCTTTATTGTAAGGGATTTCTCAAGATGTATCCTATGTGGAAGATGCGTAAAGGCCTGTAATGAGGTTCAGGTAAACAGGGTAATAAATTTTAATGAATCTGAATCAAAGATTATAACAAAAGATGATCTTCCCCTTAAAGATTCCGGATGTGTCTTTTGTGGAGAATGTGTACAGGTTTGTCCTGTTGGTGCCCTTGTCCCCAAAAGAGATTTCGAAGTGCAAGAACAACCCAATACAACAAAAAAAATCCGGACAACCTGTTCCTACTGCGGTGTTGGCTGCCAGATATATATTCACGTTAAAAACAATCAGATAGTAAAGGTTACCGGAGTGGATAATCTTGGGCCAAACAAGGGAAGCCTGTGTGTCAAAGGACGTTTTGGTTTTGATTTTGTACAGCACCCTGCCAGACTGACAACCCCGCTGATACGCAAGGGGAAAAAGTTTAAAGAGTCAACATGGGAGGAAACACTTGATTATATAGCCGAAAAACTTGGGTATATTAAGGACAAATACGGCCCTGATTCAATTGGTGTTCTGACCAGTGCACGCATAACAAACGAGGAAAATTATCTTGCACAGAAATTTGCAAGGGCAGTTATAGGAACCAACAACATTGATCACTGTGCACGGCTCTGACACTCTTCTACTGTGGCCGGTCTGGCCGCAGCATTTGGAAGCGGTGCCATGACAAATCCTATTGCAGATGTGGAAAAGGCAGATGTGATTCTTGTAACCGGATCAAATACCACAGAAAACCACCCTGTACTGTCAACCTATGTCAAAAGGGCTGTAACAAAAAGGGGAGCAAAACTGATCGTTGTTGACCCCCGGAAAATACCTCTGACCCAATTTGCAACCCTCTGGCTCAGGCAGAACCTTGGAACAGATGTGGCCTTTATAAACGGGATGATGAATGTCATTATAGAAGAAGGTCTTTACGACAAGGGCTATGTTGAATCCAGAACAGAAGGTTTTGAAGAGCTGAAAAACACCGTCAAAAGATATTCCCCAGAATATGTAGAGAAGATTACGGGAATTCCTGCCAACCAGCTTGTTGAAGCGGCACGTTTGTACGCCGGGGCAAAGGCAGGATCCATCCTTTACGCAATGGGTATCACTCAGCACATTACAGGAACGGATAATGTCAAGTCTCTTGCCAATCTTGCCATGCTCTGCGGAAACGTGGGTATAGAAGGAGGTGGAGTTAATCCGCTTCGTGGCCAGAACAATGTTCAGGGCGCATGCGATATGGGAGGTCTTCCAAATGTATATTCCGGATACCAAAAGGTGGATGATTCAAATGCAAGGGAACGTATGACAAAGGCCTGGTCAGTAAAAGACCTGCCAGACAAGCCAGGCATACCTGTAACAGAGATGATGGAACTGGCGCATGATGGCAAAATAAAGGCCATGTATATTATCGGTGAAAACCCAATGCTCTCTGATCCTGATTTAACTCATGTCAAAAAAAGCCTGAAAAATCTGGATCTGCTGGTTGTCCAGGATATATTTCTTACAGAAACGGCCCAGTTGGCAGACGTAGTTCTTCCTTCCGCAGCCTTTGCTGAAAAGGATGGCACCTTTACAAACACAGAAAGGAGGGTACAGAGGGTAAGAAAGGCAGTCTCCCCCCCCGGTGATGCAAAAGATGACTGGAAAATAATATGTGATCTTGCTGATAAAATGGGATATCCCATGAAATATGGTAATCCCCGGGACATATTCAGGGAAATTTCCGAGGTTACTCCATCATATAGCGGAATTACCTATGACCGTATTGAATACGAAGGGATAAACTGGCCCTGTCCGACAAAAGATCATCCAGGAGTACCTGTTCTTCATAAAGAACAGTTCTCTCGAGGGCTGGGACTGTTCCATGCGATTGAATATATCCCGCCGGCTGAGCTGCCTGATGAAAAATATCCCCTGTTTCTTACTACCGGACGTGTACTCTACCAGTATCATACCGGAACAATGACAATGAAAACTGACGGTCTTAATCAGTTGGCACCTGAATGCTTCGTAGAAATCTCAAAAGAGGATGCAGATGCCAATCATATACAAGATAATGACATGTTGAAGATAATTTCAAGACGGGGGAAAATAAAGGCAAGGGCAAAAATATCTGAAAAGGCAAAAAAGGGCACTGTTTTTATCCCCTTTCATTATGTCAGGGCAGCAGCCAACAAGCTGACAAACACCGCCCTGGATCCTGTAGCCAAGATCCCTGAATACAAGGTATGTGCTGTCAAAATAGAAAAGGCCGCATAATACAAAGATCAGACCTGTTGCAAATCGAACAAAAAAGGCAAGCCATATTTCAGTGGTTTGCCTTTTTTGGTAATAGCTCAATAAATAGGGGCAGGAGGGTCTTTCTGACGCGACTGCCGTATATCTGGTATGCTTACCCATACACCATATCAGCAGTACTCATTCACAGAACTAAATCATAAAGGAAAAAAAATCTTTTTTCTCTGTAACAGCTGTTTTTATAAAAAAACTTTCTCCCTCTGACACTATCTTCACTGTTACATATTCATCCTGCCTGGCATCACTGTATGCCGCTGTTATGGATCCCGCAATCCGGACAAATTCAGAAGGATTGCGTCCTGTCACAAGAGTTGTTGGCCCAGGAATTCCTGCTACGGAAAGAACAATGTCCCTGTCCCTGGCATGTGCAATAATCACCTTGTTTTCCCTTTCATTTCTTCCAACCACAACCTTGGCGCCAGGGCCCACATTGAAGTGTCTTCCAACTTTCAACAGTTCTATGTCCCGTATCAACACATCATCCATATTGTCAAAAAGATCCTTCAACCTTCTTGAAAAGACCTTTTCTGTCAAAAGGCAGCCGCCTGCCGGAGCAGGATAATCTTTTATACCAAGACGCCTTGCCAGGGCCATCTGGGGTTTTCTTGATCGCCCATAAAAATCCAGCAAAAGGTCCCTGTTAATCCAGCCTTTTTTTTCCGGCAACGTAATGGGAAGTCTGCGTGCTGAAAGAGGACGCAAGACAAGGTCGGCAAAGCCGCTTTCTTTTGCTATCAAATCAAGAGAGCCCCTGTTCTGGGACATGGGTCTTTGTCCCAACACTTCTCCTGTTACAATAAAATCTGCCCCTTCCCGGCTCAAAAGCTCCCCCGCTATTCTGAACATAAGGGCATGACAATCAATACACGGGTTCATATTACCACCATAACCATGCCTCGGCCTTTTAACCACCTCAAGATGCCGACTCGTAATATCAATCACCTTGAAAGGGAGATTCATAGAACCGGCAGAGATCACAGCCCGTTTTGAAGAAAAAAACGGGGTTTCAAAAAAAATGCCCATGATATCTATACCCTGGGCACGTACAATCTCAGCGGACAGCATACTGTCCAATCCGCCTGAAAATACACAAATAGCCTTCATGTTATAACAGCCTTGCCATGAAAACAGATCGCCGCCTGCCTAACAGATCAGACAGATCCAAATGTCCACTTTTCAACGACCTGCTTTTTGTATAAGAGCCTTTCATACCTTACAATCCCACATCTCGCAGGGTCATGACCGCCTCTTTCTGTTTCTTGTTAACCTTTTTGGGGACAATTATGCTCACTTCAGCATATGCATCCCCCCTGCCACCACCATTCATATGAGGCATACCATGACCTTTAAGCCTCATTTTGGCGTTTGCCTGGGTTCCGGGTGGTATTTTGAGCTTAAGGTATTTTTTATCAATGGTCTGAACCTCAATCTCAGCACCAAGCACCGCATCGGAGAATTTCACAGGAAGCTTAAAGAACAGGTCATCACCTTCCCTGCGGTAAACAGGATGAGGCAACTGCCTGATTCTTACATAAAGGTCCCCCGGCTCTCCCCCATACGGGCTGGGCTGTCCCTTACCTTTAATCCTCAGTTTTTGCCCGTCACGCGCTCCAGCAGGAATCTTTACCGAAATATTCTCCCTGGACCTTCCTGTACTGTAAGAGATAACCTTGTCAGTAGTCTTGCAAAGATCTTCAAGACTGACAGGTAATTCATAAACCACATCCTGTCCCTTTGGTATCTGTCTTCTTGCATTCTGGGATCCTGAAAAAGGATCGTTTGAATAATACTGGTACTGGGTTTCGCCTCCCCCCATACCACCAAGACCTTCAAATATCTGGCTGAAGATATCCCTTTTCCGACCGCGACTGCTTGTTGAAAAACCAAACCCCCTGAATATGTTTGCAAAATCTGAATCCCGGAATATATCTTCCTGCGTATATTTTTTCTGAAAGCCCTCAGATCCGAACATATCATACTGTTTTTTCTTTTCCGGATCACATAAAACAGCATAAGCCTCACTGATCTCTTTAAATTTTTCCTCGGCCGAAACATCACCCTTGTTGCGGTCAGGATGATATTTGAGGGCAAGTTTTCTATATGCCTTTTTTATCTCTTCAGGTGTTGCCGATTTGGAAACACCCAGGATTTTATAATAATCTTTTCCACTCATGATTTCCTCTGATTAGGACATTTCATATAAACTGACAGAACAAACGCACTCAGACAGTCTCTGGCATTAAACGATTTCTTTTTAAAAAACCCTTGCATAAATTTTCAAGGAATACAAAAATTTTAACCCAAAAAAACATACTCGATATTCTAAGGATCAGGATCCAATCCTGTTTCCTCCACATACAACGTGCAATCAAACGCAGAAATCATACAAAAAAAGTATTTTGCAAAGGTCTCATGCCCCCACATAATACTCAATCATTCAATAAAATAATCACCATCAAAGACAAGTCAAGAACACGGCAAGATGCCCATATTCTGTTTATAATGCCTGCAAAAACACCAATACCTCTGCCAGATTTTATCTTTTGCCACAATATTCAGATATATCATGCCTTTTTCCATCCATATCACAACAAACATATCAGCGTCTAAGCATGGTTTCATTTTCTTATATCATACCATGGAACTGTTGTCTTGCCCTTCTCTGTTTTTTTTAAGGCATGAGGATTGTGTCACTTGCAAACAGGAACAGTTTTTCAAGACCAGGGTTACTCTCCAATAGTATCATTTTTTTGCTTACAGAAAATTCATTGTTTTTTGCTAATGATCCCGGAACAGAGGCAAAGACAGAAAAGGCCGGAACAGATGATTGTCTCTCTGTTCCGGCCTTTTCTGTTTATATGAATAAATCCTGACGAATTATTATCCCGTCAGGATTTAATTATCAGGATTTAATCATTTCTGAACATGCTTTTACTGTACTGTCAAACGGTCTTTAATACTATCAAATGTCTCCTGTTCAATGCCCTTGATATTGAGCAACTCCTCAAGATCCTTGAAAGGACCATTGGCATCACGAAAGGCAATGATAGATTTGGCGGTTTCTTCTCCTACCCCGGGGATAGCAGCCAATTCCTCAGATGTAGCAGTATTAACGTTTATTTTTTTACTTACGTCCTGGCCTTCTGTAACAGTTTCAGTGTTCATAGCTGTTACAGTTGCATCCTTTGCCTGTTCCACAGTTACAATCTTTTTCCCGGCGCTCTGTTTGACCTGTTCTGCCCAGGAAAACCCGGACATGGTAAAAAATGTAACTGCCATAATGGTAATAATGGATGTATTAAATTTCTTCATCTTTTTTCTCCTATATTTTTTTTACTTGTGATTTTCAAAAACACACCACTTGTTTTTACTGGTTTGCGCCGTACCAGCTAACCAGCATTGCTGAACTTTTACCAGCCACAATGACCAATAAAAGCACTGTGGGCAGCAATACAGACTAATCAGTATGAAAGACTTTCATACAAACAAAAACATACTCTACCTTCTCAATACTCTCCTCACCTCCCTCCATTATATGATTTTAATAACATCCTCAGTAGAGCAATTAAAATGCCAAGAGAGGTTCTTGCAGACATCTTTTTACTCTTTATCAAAAAATATATTTATTACAGCATGTTACAAAACACAGAATAATATATTGGAGTGCAGTTCAGGGCGGATATTACAAAAAAGGTTGTTTTTCAAAGATCCTGCATAACAGATTTTCATACACCAATGCAGGCAAATATCATACACTCTGCATACCTTGCACTGTTCCTGTTTTAACCATGAATGCATTTGCCGTTTTGTAACAACATATCGGTTCCGGACAAAGCAGACAGATCAATATATGGGGCAATTCACCTGCCTGTATCTTCAGGCAGGGCAGGATATCGTTCCCCTCAGGATTTATCAAAAAATTTCATATCAAAAAAACGGATTATTTGTATAATGAAGCCCCAAGGCACCACGTTACGTTATAATTTTTCATATTAACTGTTTACACAAGATTTATTTTAATAAAAAAATACCGATAGATTCAGACAGGCTGCCCCAAATCCGGAACAGACCGGTTTGCGCTTTAATCCCAAGCCATGGACTTATAAACATAATAAAAACACGGCAGACCTTTGCAAAAACTTCAATTTCATCCGGATTAAAGAAAGACAAGGATATTGACCACACAAACATATTTCGCAGATTGAAATCCCCCCTGATGTAGAGGGGACAGGCCTAATAATCTCACGGCCCCTGTGAACAACTCATCAAAACAGAAACAGGATTATGACTGAATTCAAGATATTACTGTTACTTCTTGTAATAAACGGAACCCCGCCTGTAATAGCGCATCTGTTGCCAAAAATGGCCAGATGGCGTCTTGATGGAAAAATCACATTCATGGACAAACATCCCCTGCTGGGATCACACAAAACCCTCGGCGGTTTTATATCCGGAATTGCTGCAGGAGGCATATGTGCGTTCTTTTCAGGTTTTCCTGCAGGTATCGGGATTGGAGCAGGCACCCTTGCAATGCTTGGAGACAGCATCAGCAGTTTCATAAAACGGCGATTAAACCTGCCTGAAGGAAAAGATATCTTTCCCCTGGACCAGATTTTTGAGGGTCTTTTGCCAATCCTGCTAATGCATAAGGTTCACTACCTGTCATGGAACAGTGCTCTGTTTGTTTTGCTTTTGTTTACTGTTACAGCGTGGAGCACATCAAGGATATCAGGAAAGATATTCAGGCATCCTGCACCAACAGGATCAAGCAATATAAACAGACAGGCACAAAAGAACAAAGAGATCAAACATGACAATTCCACAGATCACATTAAAACCGGCCCGAATCAAATTGTCCGGTCAAAGGCAAGTTTCAAGGAATGGCGGGCATGTCACATTGCCCTTTCTCCCCTGGCCCGAATGTTGAATTTTGAGAGCATAATATACTATCAGTGGGTTATGGAGGGAATATTCAGATGTACAGGGATATACAAGCGTGGCATAAAAAATGCCCTCAATGTAAGATTAAACCCTGTTCACCTTTCATTTCCAAATCTTCCCGCCAGCTTTGACAACTACAAGATCCTTTTCTTGACAGACCTGCACCTTGACGGCCTGGAAGGCCTGGCTGAACGTATAAAAGATATGGTATCAGAGATAGATGCAGATCTTTGTATAATGGGAGGTGACTACAGGATGGAAATGTACGGACCGTTTGACAGGGCAAGTGAAAGGCTTGCCTTTCTGACAAATGGCATAAGGGCCAGGGACGGGATATTTGGTGTGCTGGGCAATCATGACTGTCTTGCAATAGCCCCTGAACTTGAAGATGCCGGCATCTGCATGTTGATTAACGACTCAATGACCGTCAAACGGGGACAGGATGCCCTGAGTCTTGTAGGAGTAGATGATCCTCATTACTACAAATGCCACAACCTGAAACAGGCCTTTAAAGATGTCCCGGAAAACACATTCACTGTCCTTATATCCCATTCTCCTGAAATCATTAACTATACAGATGGAATAAAAACAGACCTGTGTCTTTGCGGTCATACCCACGGCGGCCAGATACGCCTGCCATATATAGGTCCTGTATTTACTCACTGCAAAACACCAAGAAGGTTCATTTCCGGACTCTGGCAGCACGGTACAATAACGGGATACACATCTAACGGCATTGGCGCATCAGGAGTTCCGGTACGGTTCAATTGCCCGCCGGAAATAACGCTCATAACCCTTAACAGATCTGCCAGCAAAACAGGCATGAATACAGCAGTATGATACAGGCAGAAAACAAAACAACGGAGGCACAACGCATTATGCTTGGCGAACTGATAGAAAACAGGGAAAAACTGCATACACGAAACATACAGCTCACCACATATCACTATACAGACTCCAGGGTGATTATCCATGGTGTTCTGAAAGACAATCTGTGCACAAAAACATTCGATATAACAGGTGTTGAAAAAAAACCGGGGACACTGCATCACATAGATGTAAAACTGCTGATAAACACCAATCCCCTTATAATAGAGGATGCAGAAGCAGATATGATATATGTCCCCCTGTCCGAGTGTCACAGCACAATTGATACCATTGAAAAACTGAAGGGTCTTGAAGTCAAGTCCGGTTTTTCAAAAAAGATACGTGCAATCATGGGAGGAAAAAGGGGGTGCAGTCATCTTTGCAACCTGATTATTGTTATGGCACAGGAAGTTGTCCAGGGCTCACTGGTACAAAAACGGAAAGAAAAATCCCCTGTTCCTGATAATATTGACAGCCTGGCTGACAAAGAGTTTCTGATAAATTCATGCCGTATGTGGACAGAAGACGGCCCAAAAATCAAGGAACTGAAACAGGCAATAGCAAAACATAACAGACCCTGAACCGGATTCCCCTTAAATAGTATGGTGTGGCCACAAGCAACGGATCGATCAGCCAAACAATTACTACAGGCATAATCCGGGCCGGTCTTAAAAAGACACCTGCTCCTGTTTGTCAGGTTGTTACAAGAGGTCTTGATTACTAAACAATCAATTTCAAACCAAGTTCTTTTAACTGCTCTTCCTCCACAAAAGAGGGGGCCTCTGTCAAAAGACATGCAGCGCTGGTAGTTTTGGGAAAGGCAATAACTTCTCTTATGGAATCAACGCCCAAGATCATGGCAACCAATCTGTCAAGCCCAATGGCCATACCTCCATGGGGAGGTGCCCCATATTTTAATGCCTCAAGGAGAAAACCAAATTTCTGGCGCGCCTTTTTATCTGATATACCCAGAATACTGAGCACCTTTTCCTGAACATCCGCATTGTGTATCCTTATGCTTCCCCCGCCTATTTCGGTTCCGTTTATAACAAGATCATAGGCCCTTGCCCTTACACCCGCCGGGTTGCTCAACAAAAGGGGAATATCGTCATCCACAGGCGAAGTAAAAGGATGATGTATGGCCTCAAACCTCTCTTCTGTATCATTATACTCAAACATGGGAAAATCCGTAACCCAGACGAATGCATACCCGCTTTTCCGGATCAGATCCATCGTCCCTGCCACATCAAGCCTTATAACACCAAGAACGGTATTTACAACATCTGGCATGTCTGCCACCATAATAATCAGATCGCCCTGTTTTACCCCCAACTGCCTGTCTATTGCAGCCCTGTCCTCCCCGCTGAAGAACCTGTTCAGAGATGACTGCCAGCCCTTGTCAGTGACCTTTATCCAGGAGATTCCTTTGGCACCATTGGCCACTGCAAGTTCTGACAGTGCATCCAGTTTCTTTCTGGAAAAAACCTGCGCCCCTCCATCCACACGAATGGCCTTTACTTTGCCTTTTGAATCAACAATCCCTTTGAATATCTTGAATGAAGACCGTCTCGCAATATCAGATATATCATTAAATTCCATACCAAAACGCATATCAGGGCGGTCGGTTCCGAACCTTTCCATGGCATCATGATATGATATCCGCGGTATGGGCACAGGAATATCATAGTCAAGAAGGCAAGAAAAAAGCTCCTGCATCATGCCTTCAAAGACATGCATTACATCATCCTCATCTACAAACGACATTTCAACATCGACCTGTGTAAATTCCGGTTGACGATCTGCCCTGAGGTCTTCATCCCTGAAACACTTTACTATCTGGTAATAACGGTCAAAACCTCCAATCATAAGAAGCTGCTTGAAAAGCTGGGGAGATTGGGGAAGGGCATAAAACATGCCCCGGTTAATCCTGCTCGGCACAAGATAATCCCTGGCCCCTTCCGGAGTGCTCTTCGTCAACACAGGTGTCTCCACCTCCATAAATCCCTTTTCATTAAGATAGGTTCTTATACGTGAAGTTATACAATGGCGTTTAAAAAAAAGGGAAAACACATCCGGCCTTCTTAATTCAAGATATCTGTATTTGAGCCTGATGGTCTCGGATGCATCCACTGCACCATCCACCTGAAAGGGAGGCGTATCTGTCCTGTTTAATATTCTGAGTTCCGTTGCTTTCAATTCTATCTGACCAGTTGGGAGTCCGGGATTCTCCTGGCCGTCCACACGTATGGAGACTTTTCCCTTTACAGCAATAACCCATTCGTTTCTCAAAACACGGGCACGCTCGTGGCATTGACTGTCTATGTTGGGATCAAATACCACCTGGGTAATCCCCCAGCGGTCTCTCAAATCAACGAATATAAGATTTCCAAGGTCACGCCTGGAATTTACCCAGCCCATAAGGATAACTTCCATGCCTGTATCCCCTGCCCTTAGACTTCCACAGTCATGGGTTCGTTTCCATTCACCCATTGAATCAATATATGTTACTGTACTGGCTGTCATGTGTTTCCCCTTCCGGATCTGTTTCTATGCCCCTTATGACAATATCAAGGAAACAAGCGTCTCTACAATATTGTCCAGCCCAATTTCCGTCTGATTCTTTGTATCCATATCTCTCAACACTGCCCTGCCAGACTCAAGCTCATCATCTCCAACAATGAGTACCCTTGCAGCGCCAACCCTGTCCGCCTTTTTCATCTTTGCCTTCAGACCGCCCGAGCCATAATCTGTTTCCACCCACACACCTGCCCTTCTCAGACGAACAAGCCAGCTGAAGGCTATGTTCCGGGCATTTTCCCCTATATCGGCAATAAACAGATCAGGCCTTTCAGTCTCCCTGGTTCTTGTGTCCTGCTGAAGCAGGGCAACCACTCTTTCAAGACCTATTGCAAAACCTATTGCAGGATGGTCAGGCCCTCCGAGCTGTTTTACAAGTCCATCATACCTTCCACCGCCTGCAATGGCATTCTGGGCGCCCAGTTTGTCCGTCTGTATCTCAAAGGCCGTCCTTGAATAGTAGTCAAGACCCCTTACCAGGCGAGGGTTCAATATAAAAGATACATTTGCCAATCCCAGATAGTCCTGTACTGCTTCAAGATGATCCCGGCAGGCATCACACAGAAAATCAAGTATGGAGGGGGCATTCAGAACAACATCATTGCATGTCTTCACCTTGCAGTCAAAGACCCTTAGGGGATTAATCCCTGCCCTTCTTTGACAGTCAGGGCACAACTGTTCAGATTTGTCCTGCATAAATATCTTCAGTCTTTCCCTGAACACCGGCCTGCATTCCCTGCAGCCAAGGGAATTAATGTTCAAAACAGTGTCTTTAATACCCAAGACATCAACCAGAGATACCAACAGAATAATAATTTCCGCATCACTCTTTGCTCCAGGATCACCAAAAAGCTCTGCATCAATCTGATGAAACTGCCTGAATCTGCCTTTCTGGGGCCTTTCATGCCTAAACATCGGACCTATGGTAAACAGTTTCTGAACAGGATTTTTCTGGTAAAGCCTGTGCTGTATGTATGCCCTTACAACCGAGGCCGTAGCCTCAGGCCTCAGACTCATGCTTCTTCCCTTTGTATCTGTAAAAGAATACATCTCCTTGGATACTATATCTGTAGTCTCACCTATCCCCCGCGTAAACAATTCCGTTTTTTCAAGGACAGGTGTCTTTATTTCATGAAAGCCAAAACATCTGAACATATTGCGGGCAGCAGATTCAACAAACTGCCATATCTCAACCTCCCCGGGCAAAATATCCTTAAAACCTTTAACAGTAGTAAATTGCAATTGCCTTCTCCTCAAATAATCTCCTGCAAGCCTGCTGTTTACTATATTTACCTGAGCAAAAAAACACACATGAATCATTTCTGAAGCAAGGTGTCATGTCAGCTCAATATGGTGTACACATCCACATAATTCACCAGGTTTAGCTGTCTTGAAAAAACGGCCCTTCCCCTGATAAAAACCTGCACTGCACCCAAAAACAGATTACCATTTCTATAATCTGGCTTGTATTATCACAGGCATTGCATTTTTGTAAAGGCACTACACCCAAGTCCCGGCTCTGATAAATAATTGTTTATATCCTTATATAAGGAAAGTAAGTAGACATCATACAACAAAATTGGCTATGATAAAAAAATCAGTTGGCAACAATCTAACCAGCCACATAACCACCTCATTGAAAGATCATCAGAAATCATGACTGAAACCATAATTATAGTGGGAAGACCAAACGTTGGCAAATCCACCCTGTTCAATCGCCTTTCAAGATCAAAAAGCGCACTGGTTGATAATTATCCCGGAGTAACAAGAGATCGTATCTGTACCACAGCAAGTTACAAAGGGACAAGTTTCATACTCGTGGATACCGGCGGTTTTGATGATCTGGACACAAATCCATTTGCAAAGGGCATAAATGAACAGGTAAAATCGGCAATAGCCGATGCAGACAGAATCATATTTATGGGCGATGGGCAACAGGGGATTCTGCCGGCAGATGAAGAAATAGCACAGGTTCTTCGTCTGTCTGAAAAAAAGGTCTTTCTTGCTGTCAACAAGGTGGACGGCAGAGAACAGGAAGATATGTGCACCGAGTTTTACAGGCTGGGTATTCAGCCCATATACCCGATTTCTGCCGCCCACGGATACGGCATAAAACAATTGATGAATGATGTGCTCAAAGGTCTTGAAAATCATAAGCCGCATACAGTATCCCCTAATCAGATCAGGGTTTCTATCATAGGCAAACCAAATGCAGGCAAATCCTCTATCATTAACCGGATATTGGGAGAAGACCGCATGCTGGTAAGCAATATCCCCGGCACAACAAGGGATACAGTGGACATACCTTTTATATACAGAGGAAAAGAATATCTTCTGATAGACACTGCCGGCATACGCAAAAGATCAAAGGTCAAAAACAGGATAGACACCTTTTCCATGATAAAGGCAATCAAGAGTCTGAGCAGATGTCATGTAGCTGTCATAATAATTGATGCTTCCGAGGGCATAACTGAGCAGGACCTTCGCATATGCAGTTATGCCCTTGAACAGAACAGGGGGATAGTCCTTGTTGCAAACAAGTGGGACATTGTCAAGGAAGATCTATACAGAAAAGGACTTTTTTCAAATGAAATGGAACGCAAGTTAAGACACTTGACCTTTGCCCCCAGGATTCATGTCTCTGCCCTTACAGGAGAGGGAGTAATGAAAATATTTGACAGAATAGATCTTGTATACAGGGATTTTGTGACCCGTATACCTACGGCTGCTGTCAACAGGGCTTTACAGGAAATCGTGGAAAGGCATCCACATCCAAGGCTGGCACAAGGAACATTGAAATTTGCATATGCAACCGAGGTAAAGACCTCTCCGCCTACTTTTGTTCTGTTTGTAAATCGGCCTGACAAGGTAACTGCATCATACCAAAGATACCTGATCAACCAGTTCCGCAAATATTTCAATATCCCCCATGCCCCTGTAAACATCATATTAAAGAAAAAAGGGCATCAGCTCAACAAGCAGGGGAAAAAAACAAGGTAAAGATTTCCCCTTTGTTTTGAGCATCCTCTTCTGCCGCTCTTAACAGGGCAGTTACAAGGAAGGGAAAGAACAACCGTCTTGCTCAACATTTACGGCCTGAAAACCAGGCAGATGCCATTCAATAAACAGGAGAATATATGACAGCAAAAGTAAACAAAAAAACGCACGTGCATAAAGGAAAAGTCTTTGATTTTTTTAAGGAAAATGTTACACTTGATAATAATGTAACCACAGACTTTGAAATAATAAGACATCCAGGTGCTGCAGCAATTGTTCCTGCCTTTCAGACAGACAAGATAATACTGATAAAACAGTACCGCCATGCAGTTGGAGATTTCATATGGGAGATCCCTGCAGGCACACTGGACCCCAATGAAACACCTCTTGAGTGCGCAAAAAGAGAACTTGAAGAGGAAACCGGGTTTTCTTCAGATATGTGGCACGAATTAGGTCAAATAACACCTTTGCCTGCATACTCTGATGAATGCATACATATCTTTATTGCGGCAAACCTTGTCAGATCAGAACAGCATCTTGACAAAGATGAGATACTGGATGTACATGAAATCAGAGTCCCGGATGCCCTGCAAATGATATACAGGGGCGAGATAAAGGATGCCAAGACTATTGCGGGCCTTTTTATGGCAACTCTTTGGATGAAAAGCAGGGCAAGGGGAATATGATATCTGTCCGAAACATACTTGAACAGGCCAATGTAACAACATCTGCACCCTGCCGGATAGACACAGGAGGCACATGGGATATAAAGGCAATGGCCCTGCCCTTTGAATCAATGGGACCTGTTACTGTGAATATAGCTATAGATCTCAGAACATATGTAACATTAACTCCCTTTGATGATGGCTATATAAAGGTATCTTCCAGCGGGTTCAAAGCCTCAGAGATATTTTCGGCAGAGAACATACCTTTAAACACCGAATATGCCCTGTTTTTTGCCGCTGTTCTCTGGTTCGGCTTTCACGGGATTGCTATAAAAATCGAATCCTCTTCTCCTGTCAGAGCTGCTCTTGGGGGTTCAAGCACTGCCCTTGTTGCCCTTGTCAAAGGCCTGTCTGAAATTGATTGCAGACTATCTAAAAAAGGCATGAGCCCTGAAGAAATACTTTATCTGTCGTTTCAGATTGAAGACGCTGTCAGCGGCGGAAACTGCGGCATGCAGGATCATGCAGCAGCAACATTTGGCAACGCCAATCGTTGGACATGGCATTATGGAAGGTATGGCACACTATGGGACAGGAAACCCCTGCTTGACACTGAGGGTCTGAAAGAGCTATCCGAACACATTCTCGTCGTCTATAGCGGAAAAACTCATGTATCTGCCGAAACAAACCGCAGGTGGACAGAACAATTTCTTTCAGGCCTGACAAGAGAAGACTGGATCAAAGCCAACAGAACAGTTGCTGAATTTGCCGACGCTATCTGCAAACATGACTGGGATATGGCTGGATCCCTTATGAACAAAGAGATGGAAATCAGAAGAAATATCACGCCTGAGGCACTGATACCCGCTACAACAATATTGACAGATCAGGCAAAAGAAGCCGGATGCGGCGCAAGATTTGCAGGAGCAGGGGCTGGGGGATGTGTATGGGCAATAGGAAATAATATAAAAATCCTTAAAAAGACATGGGAAAAGACAATAGATTCCCTAAAAGAAGCAAGGATTCTTGACTGCAATCCAGATCCTTCAGGAGTTAAGCGTGAAAAATAAAAGACCGGAAACCTTAACATCGAACAAACCGAAATTGCTTATTATTGATGACAGCAAAAGGATTCTATCCACCTTGACCGAATTTTTGACCAAAAATGATTTTGATGTTGTTCCTGTATCGAATGGCCTGGATGGAATCAAGGCACTTGAAAACAATGAACAACGTTTTGACCTTGTTATCACAGATATTGTTATTCCTGACATAAGTGGCATCGGTATAATATCCATTGTCAAAAAACGGTATAAAGACATACCTGTGATAGGTGTAACAGGATGGGGAACCCAGCCTCAGGCCCTTGCAACAGAGGTGCAGGCAGATGCAGTTATAGAAAAGCCGTTTGATCTCTTTGAATTGAAAAAGGTAATAGACAATCTGATTACAAAGACGAAGAAAAAAGGGCAAACACATGCAGGGACCGGAATTAATAGGTATCAGTAAAAGCATGCAGAGGGTAAAGGAGCTGATTCAGCATATTGCTCCAACAGGGTTAAATGTGCTGATTACCGGAGAAAGCGGGGTTGGCAAAGAAATTGTTACCTTACACCTATATCAGGCATCTCCGAGAAATGGCAAGCCTTTTGTAAAGGTAAACTGCGCAGCAATGCCGGAAGGCCTTCTGGAAAGCGAACTGTTTGGTCATGAAAAAGGAGCTTTTACAGGAGCAGAACGTAAAAGAAAAGGAAAATTTGAACTGGCCCATAGAGGTTTGCTGTTTCTCGATGAAGTAGGCGATTTGCCCTTAAACCTGCAGTCAAAACTCCTGCGTGTTCTTCAAAGCGGAGAGTTTTCAAGCCTTGGATCTGAGCAGGACAAGTCCGTGGATGTATGGATAATTGCCGCAACAAACAATGATCTGAAAGGCAAGATAAAAAAAGGCAGCTTCCGAGAAGACCTTTATTATCGGCTGAATACCATAAACATACATATACCGCCACTTCGTGAAAGACCGGATGATATCCCTCCTCTTGTCGAATATTATGCCAGACAATATTCGCCCCTGTTTAACAATAAGATCTTTGAGATTGATGATATGTTCATAAAAAAACTGCAGGCATATGACTGGCCAGGAAATGTCAGAGAACTGCAGAATGTCCTAAAACGTTTTTTTGTCCTTGGAAAACCCGGAGACAAGATTGACAAGTTCATAGAAGAGGTAAAACAGGAGACAGGCAAAGAACTGTCAAATCAAAGAGAAAAATCCCTTATTGAGATAATACTCGGGACAACACTTGCGGACCAGACTGACCTTTCCATGTTTTCTTTAAAAAAGATAAGGAAAAAGACACTGGAAAAAGTGGAAAAAGAGGTAATAACCCATGTACTGGAAACAATAGGATGGAACCGTACAAAGGCAAGCAAGATACTTGAGGTAAGCTATAAAACACTACTGACAAGAATGAATGAACTGAATATAAGAAAGAAAAAAACATAGACTGAATTGCCCTTTACAATATCTCTTTCAATCTGCCAACTCACCTAACTTGACTCGGGATTTTCAACCGGCTTCCATACAGTGGGACCACGTGTACGGCAGGCTGAAGAGGAGGCAAACCAACCCTAACCAGACAAGAAACAGTAACACATCACAGGATTGAGGCCCGAAATGCCTTTCTGCGGTCCGTCCCGCTTCTTCTTTCCGGAAGATTCAGTTTCTCAAGATCTGTAGAAATCTTTCTGCGATCCATACCTGACCGACGATCTCTGCCGCTTCTTCGGTCTTTTGTTATCCTCCTGCACGGTATGTAATCGGTATAAATTATCTGACGTCGATTAAAGCCCGAACGTCTTCCTCCATTATCAGGTAAAATCAACATGTTTTTTTCAGAGCCTGACATAATATCCTGCCTTTCTATCAACCAGAACAGTCCGAACCTTGCCTGTTTTATCCTAACCAGTTTCCATACATAAACAGATCTTATTGATCACTATCCGGTTTCCAACCCATATCTTAGAGTTTACAAGATCAAGAAATCCAGCAGATTGTAAAAAAACCGGCCATTTATGGATGGGCACCAACTTGCAGATAAGTTAATCTGCAAAATCAGTTGCACAGTTTGTAACATCTTATACTACATGCAATTCTATATCTCTGAAACCAAAAGCCCGTGGACATAAACACCTGCCATGCAAAATAAACCGGGAGTCCACCGTGGCCTGGATATGTTTGCAAACAGTCAGCAGTATAAAACGGTATTTGCATATTTTATGCAAACATGACACCAAACATCAAAAGAACGCAACAAAAAAAATACATTATTTTTTTACTTTTAAATTCAATATATTACACATAAAGATCGCTTGAAACATTGAAAACAAAAAAACAAGCCTGTTGTTTTTATATAATTATTGCCCCAACAGGAAGGTAAATTACATACCACTATGTAATTTTATTCACATTTTTTACATGATTTATCTCATGTTTCCCAGCCAACATAAAAGAGTTCTCCGCTTTTCTTGCATATATCTGACAGCAAAACCAGAAATTATCCTGAACAGTTACAGATTCTTAAAACCATGTCCCTATATCTCTGTCAAATCTAATATTGAATTTTACCTTATATGTTACTATAAATGCATAAATGTTCTTGTTGTCCAGAAACTGGTAACAGGTGCCTATAAGGGGAAGATGCTGACTGAATATGGCAAACTAAAGCCCCCTTTAATTATAACCGATAGTTTTCAAAGGATTATGAGCAGGATGTACACACATTTCCCGGATGTATATATCGGCCTGCCTGCCTTATCCGGCACATATGTCGAAACAAATAGGAGGTAACCCTTATGTTCCATCTCAAAAATCTATTTATCATTATTCTTTTGTCCATCCTCACTGTTGTTGCATGTTCTTCTGAACAGGAAAAAAAGGCATCATACATGAAAAGGGGAAACAAATACTTTTCCAAAGGCAAATACAAAAGCGCCATCATATCTTACAAAAATGTGATCAAAATAGACCCCAAATATATCAAGGCATATATCAAACTTGGCGAGGCGAGTCTCAGGGCAGGAGATATCAGGGAGGCATTCAAGGTATACTCACAGATCACAAGGATTGATCCTTCAAACGTGGATGCACATCTCAAGCTTGCAACATTCTATTTTCTTGGCAAGGATGGACAGAAGGCACGAAAAGAGCTGGAAACAGTTCTTAAAAATGATCCCTCAAACACAGATGCCCTCCTGCTCCTGGCAAATCTCGACATAAGGGCAAACAAACCCGATAGTGCAGAAAAGACATTCAGAAACATAATCAGGATCAACAACAAGAAAACAGAGGCATATATCGGTCTTGCACGTATACAGATACAGCAGAAAAGATTTCATGCTGCGGAAGAGACATTAAAAAAGGCCATAGCCATTGATCCTGACAATATCCGAACATGTATGGAACTGTTCAGGTTTTACGTCATAACAGGGCAGCCAAAGGCAGCAGAAACACAACTGAAAAAGGTCATTGCAGCCCACCCTGACAAGGCAGGACTCTATATTGTTCTGGGTAATCTGTATTTTAGCCAGCATAACACAAAGGCGGCAGAAAATGCATACTTAAAGGCCATAGAGACCAATCCGGAAGATATAAACGCACATCTTGTTCTGGCTGAATTCTATGAAAAAACAGGCAACAAGGCCAAGGCCGTTGAAACATACAAAAGGGCCCTTCAGAAAAAACCTGAAGAGATCAGAATATTAAATGCAATGGCCGCCTTCTTTCTCAGAAACAGAGACCTTGAAACTGCAGGCAAATATATAGAAAAGGCGCTTAAAACAAGGCCCAAATACGCACCGGCACGGTTGCTGAAAGCAGAGCTGCTTATAAAAAGACACAAACCGGCAGATGCAATATTTTTACTGAACAAACTTATCAAGGATGAGCCCAATTCCCCCTATGCTCACTACCTTAAAGGACTTGCACAGGCCCAAAAAGGCAAAACAGATCTGGCCAAGGAAGAATTTGCAAAGGCCCTTGAACTTAACCCGAGAGATATCAGACCAAAACTGCTTATATCCGAAATATACCTTAAGGAACGCAACTTTGATATGGCAAAAAAAACAATCAAAGAAGTTCTGGGACTTATGCCCAACAACCTTGAGGCACTGCTTATCCTTGGCAACGCCAGCATGGCAAAAGCTGAGTTTAAGGAGGCACAGTCAGCGTTTCAAAAAATCATAGACCTCTACCCTGACAATCCCCAAGGCTATTTTCGCATGGGCCTGTTATACCGGATACAAAAGAAATATGACAATGCCATGCAGTACTTTCAGAAGGCAGAGGCCATAAATCCAAGGCTGCTCGATGTATTTACAAATATGGCGCTTGTACATGTTGCACAGGGACATATCAACACTGCAATTGAAAAATGCGACAGACAACTGGCACAGAAAAACCTGTCTACCGCCTATCGTGCAGTTATATATAACTTCAAGGCAGGTCTTCTGACTGCGCAGAAGAAATACAGGGAGGCCGAAACCGCTTACGAGACAGCTATCAGGGAAAACCCCGACTTTCTGCCTCCATATCTTGGCCTGGCAAAGATTTATCTTATAGAAAAAAAGACAGATCAGGCGATTGCCCAATATAAACAACTTCTTAAAAAACAGCCTAAATCTGTACATATTAACATGCTGCTTGGCACAATCTATGAGATGCAGCATAAATACGATCTTTCCGAAAAACATTACAGAGCGGCCCTGAATATAAATCCCGATTTCATACCTGCCGCCAACAATCTTGCTTTCCTCCTTGCAGAACAGGATAAAGATCTGAATAAAGCCCTTGCGCTTGCTCAAGATGCAAAGGAAAAGCTGCCGGATGATCCCAGCATAGCTGATACCCTGGGATGGATATATTACAAGAAAGGCCTTTATGACAGTGCAAAGGCCCAGTTCCTGGAAAGCCTTAAAAAACTTGGAACAGACCCTATTGTCCATTATCATCTTGGCATGACACTTTACAAAAAGGGCGAAAAAGAGGCTGCAAGGAAAGAACTTGAAAAGGCCCTTGCCATAAGCAGGAATTTTCCAGGAGCCAAAGAGGCAGAGAAGATACTGACTAAACTGCAGATATAGAAAAATATGAGATACCTATCATTTAAAATACTGGTGCTCTGTATCCTGTTGCCGCCACTGCTATATGTTTCCTCCACATCCCTGTTGGAAAAATATCTTGCATACAGGTACAAAGAAGAGATTCAGGCCATTATGATAAAAGATACCGGCCAACTGCTTGACGGAAGCATTACAATAAAAGATGCAGTCAGCAGAAACATAGATACCTACATAGCAAGACATACGTTTCTAAAACGGGCAGGAATCAGACTTAATGTTACTGTAACAACAAAAGATGGAGAACTTGTATACCCCGCTCCTCCTGATCAGCACAGTTTACCTTCCCTGAACAAACCTGAAAAAATTGCAAGCGATAATTTTCGCATACTGAAACAAGGTCTTGTTCTCAATGTAAACGTGGCGCTTGAGGGTAATGCCCTTGTTTCAAATGCCCTTTTGGTCACTTTTGTCATGATCTCTTTTTTCCTGCTGCTGTACCACTACAGAACAGGAATAAAAAAGGCAATAAAGGATGAAGGGAAAAGAACAAAACAGATAAAATATCTTGCCAAACTTGAACGGGCACACAAGAAAAAACTTGACAGGCTGAAAAAAGAAAAAGAGGCCCTTTTATCTGAAACAAAAGATATACGAGACAGACTTAAACACATAAAACAGGAAAGCACGAGAAACGAGGAAGAGCTGTTTCAGGAAATCATTCAACTGGAAAGGGATCTGGAACAAAACCAGGCATTGCAGGAAAAACAGGAAACAGAAATAGAAGCCCTGAAACAGAAGATACTTCAGTATGAACAACGTCAGACAAAGACAGGGAAAAACAGGCGTCAGTCTTTAACGGCAAGACGCTTCAAAAGTCTTTACAAAAACCTGCGCATTAACAGCCGGGCATTGGACGGTTACGACAATCTTGATGATGATCTTAAGATAAAAGCAGAAGAAATTATCTATATGCTGAACCAGGATCCCTCCCTTGTTTCTGTAAAAAGAAAGGTGTTTGGAGGGAAAAAAGCGGAAAAGGTGCTTGAGGTAACGTTTGCATACAAAGGAAGGCTTTATTATCGCCGGATAAAGGGAAACAGGATAGAAATCCTTGCCATAGGGACAAAAAACACCCAGCCAAAAGAACTGGAGTTTCTATCAAAACTGTGATTTCCATTAGTTATATCAAATGCCGGACAAAGAAATACAGGCAGATGACACAAGAGGATCAAAAAAAACTTATCAACAGATCTGTATCATTCCTGTATACGGTCCGATTCCAGTGTACTGAAGAACATTCGATCCATTGCAAAACACTATATTCAACGGGTTTCCTTCCATAAAGGCAATATTTTGCAATCTGTGCGTCAATATGCGGTATTTCCTGTGCAATGCACCAAAGCACGTCTCCGTGTAATTCCCTGATTCTCGTAATCTTGCACAAGAATTCTCATTTATGGACCGGAAACTTTCCGGGGCCAGAATTCATGGATGGTCTCTAATCTAAGGGATATTATACAAACATGTATCTTTCATACTACCATTTACATACAAAACCGTTTCAGATAAGTACTGATCCAAAATTTTTATGGTTTGGAGAAAAACATAAGGAGGCACTTGCCACCCTCAAATACGGAATTATCGACAACAAAAGTTTTGTGCTTTTGACAGGAGATGTTGGAACAGGCAAGACAACCCTTATAAATGCCCTTGTAAACATGCTTGGCGAGGAAGTTATTGTAGCAAATATAAGCGATCCAGGACTTAATGTCATGGATCTTTATGCCTTCATTGCCAATGCCTTTGGATTAAACAGGACATTCAGCACAAAGGCCGAATTTCTGTTTTACCTGAAAGACTTTCTTGAAACATCTTATGATAAGGGAAAAACAGTTCTCATTATAATTGATGAGGCGCAGAGATTAAGCCATGAACTACTTGAAGAGATACGACTTTTGTCAAACATAGAAAAACAGAACACAAAACTGATAAACATCTTTTTTGTAGGACAGCCTGAGTTTAATGACATCCTGCTCAGAGAAAAAAACAGGGCGCTAAGACAGAGAATAACCATAAACTATCATATAGATCATCTTAACAGGATAGAAGTTGAAAGTTATATAAAACACCGTCTCATGGTGGCCGGCAGGGAAAAAGAACTCTTTACCAAAAAGGCAATAACTGAAATATATGCCTTTTCATCAGGATATCCGCGTCTTATCAATGTAATATGCGATCATGCCCTGCTCACAGGGTATGCAAAGGAAAAAGAAATAATTACAGATACAATTATCAGGGAATGTGCAAAAGAGCTTCAAATAACTCACAACAAAAAATCTCTGGTACGACCATTAATCTTTTCATTTTTACTGGCTGCCCTGTTGATTGTCATAACGACCATACTCTTGTTCAATCGGTATGATATCAACATACCTGTTTTGGATGCCCTGCTTCATAAAAACAGACAGGTAGAACTGAAACCGATAAAACTACCCACAACACATAAACCGTCGGCACAAAAACTTTTGGCACAAGACACAAAAAACAGAGACATGGAAAACATTCTCCCTGTTGATACCAAGGCTGCTTCTGTCAAAGCACCTCTGCCTGACAAAGCCGAAGGATCTTCATACAGCAAGACAAATCAACAGCCCAAAGACAAAACAGTTTCAGTTGCTGTTGCAACAGAAAACAAGGAGGCTGTTGAGCAAAAAACAGGGGACAAAAACAAGGACGCGGTTAAACAATCCAACAATGTTATTCAGAACGATAATGCAGAACCAATTGAAAAGAATGATAATACCTTAAAAACAGACACCCCTCCCAAACCAAAAAGAGAGATATCAGAAAACAGGGACATTGCAGCACCTGACAAAATATCTTTTGTGTATTTCAGGTTCAACTCATACAATCTTTCTGATAAGGCCATAATCACATTGAACAAAATTGCTGCCTTTTTAAATCAGGCCACAGACAAAAAGGCTTTTCTGATCGGGCACACTGATTCATCAGGAAACTACAAGTACAACAAAATGCTTGCAAGATTACGGGCGGATATCATAAAAAACTATTTTATAGCCAAAGGGATAAATCCTGCAAGAATCAAGTCTACAGGTATTGTGGCTCCGCCAATAGACACAAATACCGACCACATACGAACAAGGAAATATAATCGCTGCGTTGAAATAAAGATAAAGTAAAACCCTGAGTCAGGGCACCGAAAAACGTTGGTTTTCAAAAACAAGACAAATGTCTGGAGGACATAAATGAACCCAATTGCAAAAGAACTGAACGAACAGATATTATCCGCCAATTCATATGTATATGATATGCTTTCAGATGTAGGGAAGAACCTCTTCTTCCCAAAGGGAATACTTTCCCAAAGTGCCGAAGCAAGAGAAAAGGCACATAAATTCAATGCTACCATCGGAATGGCCACAGAAAAAGAAAAGACAATGTTTCTCCCTTCAGTAATGGAAAACATCAACAGGTTTGAACCTGAAGAAGCCCTGACCTATGCACCATCCTTCGGTATTATGCCCCTGCGCAAGGCCTGGCAAAATGCCCTCTTTGATAAAAACCCTTCCCTCAGAGGGAAGAGTGTCAGTCTTCCTGTTGTATCCAATGCCATAACCCATGGCCTGAGTGTTGTTGCTGACATGTGGATCAATCCGGCAGACACTATTATTCTGCCGGACAAGCTCTGGGGTAACTATAACCTGATATTTTCAGTACGGAAAAACGCACAGATTGTTACCTATCCTCTTTTCAATGAACAGGGCGGATTTAACATGAAAGGCCTTGCCTCATGCCTTGAAACCCAGGCAGCAAGGACAGATAAACTTATTGTTCTTCTCAACTTCCCTAACAATCCGACCGGTTATACGCTCACACAAAAAGAGGGAGATATCATTGTCGATCTTCTTGCCGGCATGGCTCAAAAAGGGACCAATGTCATAACCATATCAGACGACGCCTACTTTGGCCTGTTCTACGAAGATGATATCATGCAGGAATCCCTGTTTTCCAGACTGGCCGGTTCTGATCCGAGGTTGCTTGCAATAAAACTGGATGGAGCCACCAAGGAAGACTACGTATGGGGCCTAAGGGTCGGTTTTATCACCTATGGTATGCACTGCAGTTCTGAAAACAACGCCTTTAACGCCCTTGAAAAAAAGACCGCGGGGGCAGTCAGAGGATCCATTTCCAACGCATCTCACCTGAGCCAGGAAATAGTTCTCAGGGCCATGAAATCAGACAGATACAAACAGGAAAAACAGGCCAAATTCCAGATCCTCAAGGATAGGGCAGCAGAGGTAAAAAAAGTCCTGTCTGATTCAAAGTACCAAGATGTATGGAAACCATATCCATTTAACTCAGGTTATTTCATGTGCCTTGAACTTAAAACCGTGAAAGCCGAACCACTAAGACTTCATCTGTTGGACAAATACGGTGTTGGCCTGATCTCACTTGGGGATACAGACCTCAGAGTAGCCTTTTCCTGTCTTGAAAAAGAGAATATACAAGAACTGTTTGATATTGTTTTTCAGGGTATCAAAGACCTGGAATAACAGGCTTCGGAAAACTGGCCGGGAATGACAGTATTTTCAAAATCAAAGGATTATACAAAGAGGCATACACACAGCCAGATTGTTTCACATATTGACATGCCTCTGCGCATCCGGCAGTACAGATACTGCAAAAAAAGTCATTTATGGATAAAATCAGTCAGGTTTCGTTCTACAGAGGTATACCGTAAATGATCAGCAAAAACAGAGACAAAAAAGAGGATATCCCATACATGGAAGATATCCCCGAACCAGAAAAAACAAATAAAATTCTTGAACAAGAAAACGCCTTTCTCAAAAACATCCTGGACAGCTCTCTGTCCATTTCCATAATTGCAACAGACACGGAAGGTCACATACTGTTCTGGAACAAGGGTGCTGAAAATATCTTTGGATATACGGCCAGCGAAGTTATAGGCAAAAAAAGAATCAGTATTCTTTATCCGGACGACAAAACCACGGAAGAGGTCAAAAGACTGAATACCTATATTGTCAGGGAAAAAAAAGAAACAACCTGCAACATCAAGGAGATCACCAAAGATAACCGTCAATTGTGGATTCATCTGTCATTAACGCCAAGGCTTGATGACAAAGGCGAAGTTATAGGGATACTTGGCGTGGGCAAGGACATAACAAAACAGGTAAATACAGAAAAGGCCTTTTTAAACACCCAATGGCAGATATATCAGTCACAAAAGATGGAGGCTCTTAACACACTGGTGGCAGGAGCTACTCACGAGATTAACAATCCTTTAAACCTGATCACCCTGAACCTGTCTCTTCTTACAAGAATATGGGAAGACCTGATGGTATCCCTGAAGGAACTTTCCGTACTGAATCCTGCAAGAAAATATGGGGGACTGACGTATTCATTCCTGAAGAAACACCTTGGCCAGATCCTTTCTGACATGGATATGGCTGCAAAACGTATTGCAGGTGTAGTCTCTGACCTTAAGAATTTTTCAAGACAATCAAGTATCGTTGACAAAACAAAGATAGATATAAACACAGCCGTTAAAAATGCCATCCGACTCATACAGACAACACTTAACAGGACCGGAATTGACATTCACCTTAATCTCGCTGAAGATATTCCGGCAATAGAAGGAAACCGGCAGGGTATTGAACAGGCTGTCTTCAATGTTGTGTTGAATGCAATACAGGCAATAACCCATGATCACGGAAAAATAATAATTACAACCCGTTTCAAAAGGACAACAGGAAACATAGACATTGTTATATCCGACAACGGCGAGGGAATTTCTTCTGCCATAATGAACAAAATTTTTGATCCCTTTGTAACAGACAAACAGGGTGAGGGCAGGACAGGTCTGGGACTTTCTGTGGCATACAGTCTTGTAAAGGCACATAATGGAAACATCAGTTTTACAACCGATATCCATAAAGGGACGACATTTACCATATCCATTCCAATCATAAACAGGCAAAGGAAATTCAAGGTCCTCATAGCTGATGATGACAGCGCTATTCGCGAAATACTTGCAGAAGTCCTGACCGTAGAGAGGGGATACCAGGTCAGCCAGGCATCAAACGGAACAGAAGTCAACATAAAATTAGGCACATATCATCCTGATATCCTTATTCTTGACCTCTTCATGCCAAAAATGGATGGCCTTGAAGTATGCAGGGCCATAAAAAACGAACCTGAACTGGCTGACCTGAAGGTAATGATTACCACAGGTTTTCCATCTGACCCCAAACTTGAGGAAATCTGCAAACTGGGCTTTACCAAAATATGTTCCAAGCCCTTTAACATACCCTATTTTCTTGAACAGATTGACGCAATGCTGATATCGTCATAATCTGTACCAATGTCTCTGTTCATAGCCGGTACAGCAGACAGATTTTTACATAACCATCAGCAATGACTTTCTGTTTTTCTCCTGATCTTTCAAACATAACCCTTTTTTTCAGAGGCTTTAAAAAACATGGTATATTATCCGGAGAGGCTCAGAAACAGTTTCATATATCTGCTATACAGGCATGCCAAATAAAAGCGCCTTTGTGAGGACATCAATATCATGGAATCCATCCCTACAGAAAACACCCCCATACTTGTAGTAGATGATGATGCGGGACTTCTGCTGAGTGTCAAGACCATACTCATAAGCTCCGGCATATGCGATCCCGCATTGGTCTCTGATAGCAGACATGTTATTCCATTGATAAAAAAACACAGATTCAAACTGGTCATACTGGATCTTATCATGCCGCATATACAAGGCATGAAGGTGCTTCAACAGATAAAAGAAAAGTTTCCGGACACAGAGGTCGTTATTGTCACGGCAATAGATGATGTATCATCGGCTGTTCAGGCTATGAAATTCGGGGCGTACGATTATCTCACAAAGCCCCTTGACAGTAAAAAATTTACCATTGTTATCAACAGGGCTCTTGAAAGATACAATCTCAGGCATGAGATCGGCCTGTTTGAAAGAAAACCGTCTTTTTCGGAACTTAATCATCCTGAAGCCTTCCAGAATATAGTGGCCGAAGATGAAAAGATGGCACTTGTATTCCATCAGGCAGAGGCCATAGCCCCCACAGACTACAATGTATTCATTTCAGGCGAATCAGGCACAGGAAAGGAAATACTTACGCGTATAATTCACAGATTGAGTGAGCGGGCAGATGGACCCTTCGTCGCAATTAACATGTCATCATTCAGCAAGGCCCTGTTTGAGGACGAATTCTTTGGTCATACCAAAGGTGCATTCACCGGGGCATCAAGCGACAAAAAGGGTTTTTTTGAAGAGGCCCAGGGAGGAACAATATTTCTCGATGAAATAACAGAACTGGATTTGACCCTGCAGGGAAAACTTTTAAGAGTTATACAGGAAAGAGAACTATACCGACTGGGAAGCACAAAGACGAAGGATATTGATGTACGCATCGTGGTTGCCACCAACCGTGACATAAACCAAGAGGTAAAGGAAGGCCGTTTTCGTGCAGATCTGTTCTACAGGCTAAACATGTGTCACATAAAGATCCCGCCTTTAAGAGAAAGGAAAAAAGACATAATGCCTCTTGCAAGATATTTTCTGAATATACACGCAAGAAAAAACAGGAAAGATATCCGTTCTATTGCACCTGACCTGGAAACTGCACTGCTTAACTATACATTTCCAGGCAACATACGGGAACTCGAAAACATTATAGCCTCAGCCACAATCTTAGAAAATGATAAAGAACTGAAACTTTCTTCAGTACCTGAATTCACATCCATGTCCTTAAAAAAAGATGTAAGGGACACTGAAAAGACCGGGAACAACAGCAATGATACCGACAAGAAAGAACAATTTCTGCCGCTTTGTGAAATAGAAAAGAGATATATATTAAAGGTGCTGAAGGCCCACGGAGGCAATCGCACCAAAACAGCCAAGGTCCTCGGTATAGGCCTTAGAACTCTTCAGCGAAAAATCAAGCTGTTCAGGGAAGAACAGACACAGGATTACCTTACACAGGACCTCCCATAAACGGCCCACCCCACACCTGACGTTAGTCTCAAATTTTAATCCTGGATATTATACATTTCCTGTGGTTAAGATTTTTGAATATCCTGATCCCCGTTACCCATCAAGGTCTTAAGGATATCCTCCTTGCCAACAATACCCACAAGTCTGTCTCCATCAACAACAGGCAAGGTATGAATATTTTTTCTAACCATCAAGGTGGCAATATCTTCAACAGAGGTTTCAGGAGTAATGGTTACAGGATCAGGAGTCATTGCCTCTGCCACAGTTGTTGCTGCAATCTTTTCAATCTCCTGCTGAATCTTCTTTTCACTAAAGAGAGATATGGTGCCATCCAGCACTGTAAAAAAGGAAGGTACCGGAATCTTCTTTTGCTGAAAAATAAGATCATCCTGTGAAATTATTCCCAACAGTTGACCCCTGTCATCCACAACAGGCAGCCCGTTAAACTTGTGTTCGAGCAAAACACCTGCAGCATCGGTAATCCTGGCCTGCGGTGAAATCACAACCGGATCTTTAGTCATTATATCTTGTGCCTTGAACATCAGTTTCCTCCTGTCTTGTGTTCTATAACCTTATGAAACCCACAGTCTGTCTGTGGATGGACACTGCCTAAAACCGGTTCAGCATGTTACCCTCCTATGGCCAAAACAAAAAGCCTGTTCAGGCTTATAAAAATCAATGGCACTGTCTATAGGACAAGCCAAGGCTCCATAAACCGATTTCCAGCAGATTTGTTAAGTCTAATCAAAAAGATAACATTTTTCAAGACAACTTGATCCTGCTTTTATAAACAAACGTCTTTTTTTTACAGTCTCAACAAATCAAAAAAAAGCCCGCGGCATAACAATTTTTCCTCCATTTCGGGCTTCCTGAATAAACAGTAGCAACCCGACAGAACAGGCTGTCAGTACGAACACACCTATAAACAAAAGTCTGAGCACCCCTTTGACATTCTTATGCAAAAGAGGTAATAGCTTAAAGCACATTCACTATGTCCAGCAAACAAGGCCCCTGTTTTTATGACCGCATACGGACAGAACAGATTGAATAAAACCATACCGGTTTAGTCTGAAACAAATGATTATATTTGCAAAATACAGGATACACATCAGATTGTTTATCTGCCCATCCTGTTTGAGGAGGTTATGTTATGTCACGAAGAAGCGATCTCATGCTTAAAGGTCTGGAACGGGCACCACACCGTTCCTTGTTTATTGCTGACGGATTTACAGAATGGGAAATGCAGCGTCCTGTTATTGGAATAGCAAATTCCTTCAACGAAATTATCCCCGGACATATTCATCTTGACAAGGTGGTTGACGCAGTAAAGGCAGGAATTTATGCCGCCGGAGGGACACCTGTAGTGTTTAATACCATTGGCGTTTGCGATGGCATTGCAATGAATCACAAAGGGATGAAATACTCTCTTCCAAGCCGGGAACTCATAGCTGATTCCATTGAAATCATGGTAATGGCACATCCTTTTGACGGTCTGGTATTGCTCTCTTCCTGTGACAAGATAATCCCCGGAATGCTGATTGCTGCCGCGAGACTGAACATCCCCTCAATATTTCTTTCCGGCGGCCCCATGTTGCCAGGCAGAGTTTTTGGCAAAGAAATGGGGCTGGACAAGGTATTTGAGGCAGTTGGCAAAGTAAAGGCAGGCAGCATAACCGAGGAAGAGCTACTTGAATACGAATGTGGTGCATGTCCGGGCCCTGGTTCATGCTCAGGCATGTTCACGGCAAACACCATGAACAATCTGTCAGAGGCCCTTGGCATGAGCCTTCCATTTAACGGAAGTGCTCCCGCTGTTTTTTCTGACAGGATAAGAATAGCAAAACAGTCCGGTATGCAGATAATAAATCTGGTTAACAGGGATATCAAGCCAAAAGATATCATGACAAAAGAGGCCTTTTTTAATGCCATCGCTGTGGATATGGCATTGGGTGGATCAACAAATACCGCCCTTCACCTTCCAGCTCTTGCATATTATACAGATATAGATCTGACCCTTAAAGACTTTGACAAATTTACCGAAAAGATTCCTCACCTGACATCCATGGCCCCCTCCGGTCCTCATCATATTGTTGATCTGTTTTATGCTGGCGGTGTACCTGCAATCCTAAAAGAATTGAATAAAAAAGGGGTCATTGACACCGACCAGATGACAGTTTGTGGCCTTTCTATAGGAGATATGCTACGTGAAATCAATGCAGGAATAAAAGACCCATCGGTTATTCATACAGTAGAAGACCCTGTTCATGAAACCGGCGGACTGGCTGTATTAACAGGCAACCTTGCCCCGGACGGATCAATTGTCAAGCAGGCTGCCGTTGATCCGCTTATGCTCAGAAATTCGGGACCAGCAAGGATATTTCACTCTGAAGAACATGCAGTCGCTGCAATTACGGACAACAAAATAAAGAAAGGTGATGTCCTGGTCATAAGATATGAAGGCCCCCGTGGCGGGCCAGGAATGAGAGAGATGCTTTCTCCCACCTCCACCCTTGCAGGCATGGGAATGGACAAGGAGGTAGCATTGATTACGGATGGAAGATTTTCCGGCGCAACCCGGGGGGCATGTATAGGTCATGTATCACCGGAGGCTGCTGCATCAGGACCCATAGCTGCTGTTCAGGAAGGAGACATTATTGAAATCGATATTCCAAACAAAACACTTAATGTCCGTCTTACAGATAATGAAATTCAAAAGAGACTGGCACAACTGCCTGAGTTCGAATCAAAGGTAAAAACCGGATATCTGTCAAGATATGCAAAAGATGTTTCCAGTGCTGACAGGGGAGCTGTACTCCCAAAATAGCAGACGCAGACGGCAAGCCAGTAATTCAAAACCATGCGAATGCTGCCCGCTATAAACAGTCCCGGTGTCCAAAAACGGGTTCCCGTCTTCAGAAACAATAACAACAGAACATCAAAAAAGCCAAAAGCCCGTCCAAAGGGTAAAAAAACCCGGGTTAGTGGCAGATCAAGGAATCATACATACACAAAGACAATGCCTCACAAATTTGCAGATCAGCCTGTTTGACATATCCGGCACAAACAGCCTCCAAAATTGTGAAAACAACCATTTATATCTGCAAACTAACCGGCTGGCAAACTTGTTTTGCCAGCCACAACAAACAATAAAATCACCGTACCCGGCACTATATATTCGTCTTCATATTTAAGGACTTTCATATAAACCAACAGATAAAGGATAATTACCATAAATGAACCACCTTAAATCATATCAGATCAATAACAATATATCCTTGCCTCCTATTGTCCTGTCCACAAGAAATCAGGGTAAAATATCAGAATTCAGACAAATGGCAAAAGGCTTTGAGATTGAACTTAAAGGTCTCAATGATTTTGGGCCGATCCCGGAAGTAGAGGAAGATGGCAGGACATTTGAAGAAAATGCCCTGAAAAAGGCACGCTTTACAGCAAGGGTGCTTGGATTGCCCGCAATAGCCGATGATTCGGGTCTGGTAGTAAAGGCGCTGGGCGGTGAACCAGGAATCTATTCGGCAAGATATTCAGGCAAAAACGCAACTGACGAAGATAACAATGCCAAGCTTATCAAAAAGATACAGAACATAAAAGAGAGAGACGCACAGTTTATGTGTGTTATAGCCATAGCGGTTCCACGGGGACCTGCCCTTATTTACACAGGCACATGCAACGGTATTATCCTTGACAGACCAGCCGGGTCAAATGGATTTGGATATGATCCGCTCTTCTACTATCCTCCATTAAAAAAGACCTTCGCCGAGATGAGTCCTGAGGAGAAGAATCTTGTCAGTCATCGCGGCAGGGCAATGACTGAAATAAAAGATGAATTTAACAAGATTTTGACATGGCTTAGACAAAGGCTAAGCGAAGAGCCGACACAAATCGGATAAATCTGCAAGACCGGGCATGACAACTGTTTTATATTTGGCAGCGTCAAGAATCTTTCGCACTTTTGTGATAAAGACTTCATAGATCGTTAATTGCCCCTGTGATGCTTAGAATTTCACAGAACAGACATCAGAATCATAAAAAAACAGTCATTCATAAAGGGATATCTATTGTTTTTCCTGCCCCTCCTTCAATATATATTTCAGGATAAAGGGATTTTATTTCTGATTTATATTGGGTACAGTGGGTAGCACATATCAGGCCTAAACCCCTCAATGTTTCCGGCCTGTTACCGTGCAACCCACCTATGATCCCGTAGACTGTTCCAAATTGGGATGCAGTTTCAAGGATATGTTCTATTCTCGGGTGAGAACATCCGACCATGACTACAATACCCTTTTCTGTTTCAACACAGAGAGACTGCTCTATACCCTCCAGTTCACCTGTTGAACATATCCCCTCATACATCCTGACAGGTTCTTTTACATCAACAATCTCTTTTGCTTCTTTTGCTTCAGATAAACAGGAAGGGATCCAGAGTGTCACCTGATTATTCAACTGAAGAAAAGATGCAAGACCTCCTGTATGATCCCAGTGAAGGTGTGAAATAAAAACATCCTGTATGTCTTTCGGACTGATCTCAAGTTTTTGCATATTTGAAAGCAAAATTTCTCCGTTTGCCCCGGTATCAAAAAGAATTTTTCGTCCCTTAACCTCCACAAGCGCTGAGAAGCCCCAGTCAGACTTCAGGCCAGGTATTGAAGCCGTATTGTCATAAATAATGATAACCTTCATTTTCATATCTCCTCATGCAGCCTTTTATCTAAAGTTCCATCAGGAAGCATCCAGTCCGGGTGTGGCTCCCCTCTTTCCTCCATCTGATAACGAACACAAGCTTTCCACTCTCCCTTGCAGTAGGTCTCTATCCACTTCCTGTCCAACTTTCCTTCCTCGTAGAATCTCTTCATTGGACACATCGAATACCATTTACAAGTCTTGGGTAACGACCACAATTCTCTGTAATTTTTCATCAGGTCTTGCCTGCAGTCAGTAATAACAAAAAAGGCACTGTACCAGTTAAGACAGACTCACCTGTACAAAGGATCTCTGTAATAAACTTCTGAAAAAATATTGATGGATAAAAAAGCAGTTACTGTTTTATCTCTGCAAGATCAGGAGGATAAAGGAACCTTTTATCCATATGGTAGGTCCACGGCAATCCCCACCATTGCCAACCATAATGTCGTCTATGATTGTATCCGTGGATATTGTTCCTTCTGGCAAGCTGCCTGTAAAATTTATTCCTGTCCTTGTCTGCAAAATCAGGGAAGTACGGGCCTTCAAAGCCATCCCTTACATTGTAGATATTTTTGTATCCCGCACGAACAAGCTCTGCCGCAGCAAGTGCACTGCGTATTCCATCTCTTGATATAATAAGAAGATTGTCATCCTTTTTAAAAAATTTGCCAATCTCCTGAACAAAGGCAGTATTCTTAATATCAAACCTGTAAAAAATCCTACTGTCAGCATTAACAAGGGCGTTGGACATAAACATGTATGGAAAAAGATAGGCATTAATCGGATGGCCAACAAACTGGTATTCCGCTCTTGTACGAACATCAATGAGATAGGTGTCAGGCACAGTATTCAGCATGTCATATGCTTCAACACTAAGTATATCCTTTGCCTCCCCGGCAAAAGAAAGAGACAAGACAGAAGAAAAAAGAATTCCGGTAATGGCTGCAAAAACCAGAGAAATATTTAAAAAAGACATTTTGTTATTAGTGTCAAACATATCGCAAATTACTCACCATGTCTAAAAACAGCATTAATATTCCTGAAATGATAAAAATCCGTTCAAAAACAACGGTGCTCTCAAGAGTTATACAAAAGATCAGCACATACAAGCGGCCGATTTTCCGGAGACAACCTCAGTATAACATAAAATCCGTATAAAAAGGTCTCAGCTTGCAGAAACACAACTGTCATAAAAAGCCATATCCCAGGCATTAAGGATCCAGGTTTATCTGTACATGCTGTATTATAATGCAATCCTATTGGCAATTTGCCCAGTCTTGAGATCTGCCAAAACCATCCTCATCGTAAAAAAGCCAGGACCTTTCTGAACCTGCTGATATTTACAACCCTATCTGCTCTTCAACCCTTTTCATTTCTTCTTCTATCTCTTTTTTTTCATGTTCATCCAACCTGTTATCCTTCAAGCGTATTTTTAACGCCAAAAGATGCATTTCCAAACGATAGTCCTGACACGTATAATTGGTATTACCCATCATTATCCTCCGCATGATCCCCCTGTTTCACAGGCCTTTATAAAACATATTATCCCGGCTGAAAACCTTACAGAATCCGGACGTTGATCCTTAGAGAGATATTACACAAACAATCTGATCTTATCTGACCGTTCTCTGCTTACCTCGTAGCTGTCCGGAAACAGAGCGTAGGCACCAGCAAGTTTCCAATCTGCAAATGAGATTTTATGGACAAGATCAAAAAACCCCTTGAATTGACACCGTAATTGTACAAAAAAGCCATTTACGTATGGAAAACCTCCCTGCCTTAATCCGCACACGAAATATCTATTCCAGTTGCATACACTACAGAGGAAGTCAAAAAAATGACAGGATAACAGTTGTTACTGTCACTTTCATTAAACCTGCAAACAGACTTATCCGGCTTATATCTCCTGAAAATGTTTTCTTGTTCAATCATAACGCCAAGCCATAACTCCAGTCCTGAAAATTATGTTGCAGTTTAACATATTTATTCCACATGATCTTTGACAAAATTGATCAAAAAACAAAAGGGCTGTCATGCTGCGGACAATGGCCTCAGGGTTCATGCAGCTACTCATGGTATTAATATTGCAGATATGAGTATGCACTTATGCCTTGCTGTTATGGCTCCTCAGACATGAAACAAAAACGAATGCTTATAAAACCGTTATCAAATAACCGAGCCAGAAGTTCCCTGATTGTAAAACAAGAGATTTAACATGACAAACAACAGACCCAAAGTAACCGTACTTATGAGCACATACAACAGACCCTGGTATCTTGAAAAGGCCATCTCAAGTATTGTCAATCAAAGATTCAAGTCATGGGAACTCATTGTAATGAATGATGGCGGCGTTGATGTCGGAGACATAATAAGAGGATTTAACAACAGACAGATCCGTTATTTCCATGACAATGAAAACAGGGGCAAGGCAGCAAGAATGAATCTTGGTTTAAACGAGGCCCATGGCGAATACATCGCCTATTTAGATGACGATGACCTGTTTTACCCTGATCATTTAGATGTATTGTCAAAAACCCTGGATCAAAACCCAGATATTGGAGCAGCATATTCTGACCTTTATGCCGTCCAGTGTGTTCATGACCGAAACACAAACAAACGCTATCCTATTCACAAGTTTATACAGGTATCACGCAATTTCAACAGAGATTTCATGTTTTATTTTAACCATACCCTGCATGTAAGTTTGATGCACAGAAAAGACATTGCAATAAGAGCAGGTGGTTATGACGAAACAGTAAAGGTGCTTATTGACTGGAATATAACAAGGAAGCTCTGCTTTTATACAGATTTTTTATATATTCCCAGGGTTACGGGAGAATACTACATGCCGGTTGGCAAGTCTGACCGTATATCCATACAGGGCCGTGAAAACAAAGATGAATATATCCACAATATGAGAAAAATAAAAGCAGATCTTCCACCAGAACCATGGGAAAAGGTGGAAAGCATAGGCATTGTTTTTCCTGTTATCAAATGGAACCAGGCAAGTATTGATCTTATCCAGGATCTCATTGACAACATATCCTATCCAGTCAGGTACTTCATTGTTAACAATGACATGGATATGGATTCCGAAAAATGCAAAAACCTGATGGGCAGGCTCGGTGACCTGAAAAACATAAAGATCCTTAATTCACAGAAACATCTGTCCTTGCCGGAAGCGTATCGGTTCGGGGCAATTAATGCAAATGTCAAATATCTTTATCTTCCCTCTCAATCCGTAGATACTTCTCTTGAATTAAGGATTATTGCAGCACTCCATCATCTGAAAAGAACGGGAAAAAACGTCCTGCAATGGGATACAGACAACAGGGACAAGACCCCCTTTGATATATTTGTAAAAAAAGAAGATTTCCTTGCTATGGATAAAGGTTCGTACTGGACACTCAAAAAACACGCAGAAGTTATTCCAAAAGGAATGCCTGAAAGTTTTGCAAGCGATATCTTTCTGCACGAAGGAACACATCAATATAAAACAGGAAACTATCGTTTTGCCTATGCCATATTCAAAGAGGCGGAAAACATAAAAGAGGGAGGGGCAAATAAGCAGTATCTCATAAATCTGTATGCAAAGATATGTTTTGAACTTGAAATGTATGAAGAGGCAGAAAACAAGCTAAGGATTCTGATAAACAACGGATACAGGGCTGACAACATAGTTATGCTGGGATATATCCTGCAAAAAAAGGGAGAAATTGACAAGGCAATTAATCATTATGTCAAGGCATTAAAAGAGATAGGTCTTCATCAAAACGACCTTAAGGCGCAATGTTTTCCGATTGCTACATCCACTTATATAGGCGCATTTGAGGCGATTACCGGTATTGGCGAATGTATGTACAAAAAAAACAATCTTGATGAGGCATCAAGGATGTTCCGTCTTGCGGCAAAATTAAAGGCGAACAGCCCCAAACCATTTATAGGCTTTGCCAAGATATTTCTTAAAACCAATGAACTTAAACAGGCTGAAGAATCATTAACAGGCGCCATAAAGATGGACAAAAAAATACCTGAACCATACGCCCTCATGGGAAAGGTATTTGAAAGAAAAAACGATATGGAAAACGCCTACCTGAACTATTGCAAGGCATTTGTATTGGACAAGGCTAACAGGGAGATTATTGACCCCATATTCAGGACAGGAAGTGCCCTCGGGAAATGGGCTGATATGAAAAATATCTTTGAAGAGTATATGGGCCACCATCCTGGAGGAATAAAGGCTGCACATTATTTATCCATCATATACGAAAACCTCGGAGACCAGGCCAAGGCACATGAATATCTTGAGAAATACAGCTTTTTGGAATCATTGAGAAAAACACAGGAAAGAAAGGAGACAAGTCATGAATACAAAACTGGAAATCAATGGTGTAGAAAGGCAGTTTAACCCTGACGCACCCAATCTGGAAGGGTTATTGGTTTCTATTATGAAGGAAAATGCCCTTAACAATGAAGATATCATATCCGAAGTACTGGTAAACGGAGAACTTTTTTCTGAAGAATATCCTCACCAGGCAAGAGAAATCAATCTTGAAAATGTAAACAAAATTGAAATAAAAACCACAGCAAAAGAGCAGTTTGCACAGGATTTCTTAAATGATATCAGCATATATATAGAAAACCTGATTCATGGATTCAGAACATCTGCCAACCTGCTAAGAGACCCTGAAGATGAAATAAACGGATTTGACATATTAGCCAGATCACTGGAAATGCTATATGCATTAAAGGCTCATCTTACAAATGCATGGCTGACCCTTGGCAAAAAGGACATTGAAAAAGCAACAAATATCTTTTGGGAAAAATTCAATCCCGTTGCCGATCGGATAGTAAAGGCGCAGGAATTCGGCAGTCTGAAAGAGGTGGCCAACTTAGTGGAGCAACAGATCTGCCCTTTTCTGGAAGAGTGGAACAGGGAGTTGAAATCATACTAAACTGCCGCCCACAATGAAACGCCTTGTCCGCCCTTTTTCACAACTGACTGACACACGGCTCAAAAGGCCTGTTTCACGGAGGCAATCTTCTAAATTATCAACCCGGTTTTGCCCGTTTAACAGATCACACAATTTAAAACAATGACTGACAACACATTACAAGAACTTCTGGACCTTTCAAGGATACATCTTCAGCTTACCAGGGAAGAAAACTGGGACAGATGGGAGGATATAGCCTCGAAGAAAGAGGCTTTGCACAGAAAAATGAAGGCATCCGGAACAGTTATAGATAAAAACTCACAGACTGTTCTTGAAATCAGCAAACTGGAAAAAGAACTCTTTGACCTTATCAAACAGAAAAGAGACGAGGTAAAGACCAGACTATTAGAAGTAAGACGCAGCAAAAAGGCCATCTCTGTTTACAAGAAGGCAGGCCTGAAAAAAGGCAATTATCACCTTGGAATATCATGTTGACACCAGAAGAAAATCTAAAAAAAGAGATACTGGATATTGTGGCAAGATTTCAGGCAGAAAAAACCGAACAGGTGTTTATCCCCGGTAAAACTCCTGTCAATTATGCGGGCAGAATATATGACCACAAAGAGCTCCAGGCAGCTGTAGCGTCTTGCCTTGAATTCTGGTTGACAGAAGGCAGGTTTGTCTCACAATTCCAGGACATTATCTCAGACAAGATTGGAGTGAAACACTCTATACTGGTAAATTCGGGATCATCTGCAAATTTGTTAGCCGTTACAGCGCTTACCTCCCCCTTGCTCGGAAAAAAGCAACTGCAACCTGGTGACGAGGTCATTACTGTGGCCGCAGGGTTTCCGACCACATTAAATCCTATTCTTTTAAACCGGCTTGTACCTGTTTTTGTTGATATAGACATCCCTACATACAATGCGAAGACAGATGCAATCAAAGACGCCTTGACAGAAAGAACCCGTGCCATTTTCCTTGCCCATACTTTAGGCAACCCCTTTGATATCAACAAGGTCAGGGAAATAGCAGAAAAACATGATATATATCTGATAGAGGATAACTGCGACGCCCTCGGCTCTTTATACAACAGCAAGTACACAGGATCTTTCGGCCATATAGCTACCTGTTCCTTTTACCCTGCCCACCATATAACCACAGGGGAAGGGGGCGCAATCATGACCTCTGATGATACTCTCGCCAGAATAATAAGGTCATTAAAGGACTGGGGAAGAGACTGCTACTGTAACCCTGGGCAGAATAATGCCTGTGGAAAAAGGTTTTCCCGAAAATATGGCTCATTACCTTCAGGGTATGATCACAAGTATGTGTATTCTCATATCGGATACAACATGAAGATGACAGATATTCAGGCTGCCATAGGTGTTGAACAGATAAAAAAACTCGATCAGTTCTGCAGACTGCGGCGGAAAAACTTTGACTCATGGTCAGAGCAATTCAGAAGATATGAAAAATATTTTATCCTTCCAGAACCAACAAAAAATTCTGACCCTGCATGGTTTGCATTCCCTGTAACAGTAAAAAGCACTGCCGGATTTACGAGAACAGCATTGACCAACCATTTAAATAAAAATCTTGTGGAGACAAGAAATCTTTTTGCCGGAAATCTTTTAAAACAGCCCGCGTATAAAAACATCAGTTACAGACAAACAGGAGATCTTGCAAACACCGACATGGTTATGGAAAACACGTTTTTTCTTGGGACATACCCTGGAATAAAAGAAGAACATATTGAATACACAATGAAAACAATCGAAGAATTTATTGCAGGATCAAACGGCATGCATCCATAAACAGAACAGCTTGTACAAGGTCAAAAAAGACAAAAAGATTCACAGGGATGTATCTTGACCATTGAGATTCGGACGGAACAAAAATGTCGGTAAAAGCAGGAATTTACAAGCAGGCACAAAAAACCATCTCTGAAACGGGAAGGCACATGGAACTTTCAGGACATACAGAATCAGTTGATATATTTAACGGCACCTTCAGGGACAAAACAGTTTTAGTGACCGGCCATACCGGATTCAAAGGTTCATGGCTATGCATATGGTTAAAAGAACTGGGTGCCCGTGTTGTAGGCTATTCCCTGAAACCTTACACTGAAAAGGACAATTTCCATGTAAGCCACATAGAGTCCAAGATCATCCATATCATAGGCGATGTCAGGGACTTTGACAAAATGAAAGAAGTTTTTGAGACCTATAAACCGGAGTTTGTATTTCACCTCGCTGCCCAGCCCATAGTACGCAAGTCTTACACAAACCCCAAAGAAACCTACAACATCAATATCGGAGGAACAGTAAACCTTATGGAATGCTGCCGACTAACAAATTCTGTAAGGGTAATAATCAACGTCACCAGCGACAAGTGTTATGCAAACAGAGGATGTCTATGGAATTATCGGGAAACAGATCCAATCGGCGGCGATGATCCTTACAGCTCCAGCAAGGGATGTGCCGAACTTATTACAACGGCATACAGAAAATCCTTTTTTGATCCTGACAACCTTGAAAGACACAACAAGAGCCTTGCATCCGTAAGGGCAGGAAATGTAATTGGCGGTGGTGACTGGCAAAAAGACAGAATAGTGCCAGACTGCATAAGGGCACTTGAAAAGGGTAAACCCATTGAGATCAGAAATCCTGAAGCAACCAGGCCATGGCAGCATGTTCTGGAACCTTTAAGCGGCTATTTGCTTTTGGCATCAAAGATGTACGAACACCCGACCAGGTTTTGCAGCGCATGGAATTTTGGTCCAAGGCATGCCTCCGCAATAACAGTCGGAAAAATAGTCGACATGATCATAGCCATATGGGGTTCAGGCCATCAAAGAAGATATGAATATGCAAAAGATATGATGCATGAAGCAAAATATCTCGGACTCGATGCAACAAAGGCAAATTCATGTCTTGGATGGTTTCCTGTATGGGACATAGACAAAGCAGTGAAAAAGACTGTTGAATGGTACAGCTCATACAAAAAGAAAGACCCCTATACCATATGTCTGGACCAGATCCGGGAATACACAAAGCCATCAGGGAAACATCTAAAAATAGATTTCACCACCCCAACGACTGTTGATTACCGCTATACCAATATAAGTCAGGCCATATAACGAGTTTCTATCCGGTTTCCATCTGCAAATGATCTTTTTACACAATCCGGTGTCGAGTTAAGGGATTCATTGAGCTTGTCCATGAAATCTCATTCACAAACCGAAAACCCGCTGGTGCCCACGGTCTGTTTCCGGATGGGCACTATCTGAAAAAGGACTGTGCAGGAGAAAATAATATGGAGTCAAACATACCTGTAGTACTGCTTTGCGGTGGAATAGGAACAAGATTGCGTGAAGAGACCCAGTTCATGCCAAAACCAATGGTTGCAATAGGCAACAGACCTACCCTCTGGCACATTATGAAAATCTATGATTACTATGGATTCAAGAGATTTATCATCTGTCTTGGTTACAAGGGAGAGATGATAAAAGAATACTTCATGCACTATAAAATGATGAACAATGATATCACTGTCAAGCTGGGAACAAGAGAAGAAATAGAGATACATAACGGCCATAGCAGTGATGACTGGCAAATCACCCTGTCTGATACAGGCATCAATGCCCTTAAAGGTGCAAGAATCAAACGCATCGAGAAATACATTGACTCTGACATGTTTATGGTGACCTACGGCGACGGAGTTGCAGATATCAATATACAAAAGCTGCTGGAGTTTCATATCTCCCATGGAAAGACCGCAACAGTCACCGGCGTGCGTCCAAAATTCCTGAAATTCGGAGAGCTGAACATAGAAGAGGACAGAGTAACGCGATTTACGGAAAAACCGGCATACAAAGGAAACTATGTTAACGGTGGGTTTTTTGTCTTTAACCGCAGGCTGTTTGATTATCTCAATGACAAAGACGACTGTGAACTGGAAGCAGATCCATTAACCAGGATATCCAACGAAGGTGAACTAATGGTATACAAACATGACGGGTTCTGGGCATGTATGGATACCATAAGGGATACAGAATACCTGAACAGTCTTTGGAAAGGGAATCAGGCGGCATGGAAGGTTTGGTAAAGCTGTCTGGCGGGAGGCGGAGAATGCAAGAAAAACATGACATTTTTTACAATCTGTTTGTTTTTGATATTGCAAACAATCACATGGGTGACGTGGATCATGGCATAAAAATCATACGTGAACTGCACAAGGTTGTCAAATCTTTTAACTTTTCCTGTGCAATCAAATTTCAGTACAGGGATATTGATTCATTCATTCATCCTGATTACAAAAACAGGCATGATTTCAAATATATCAAACGTTTTCAGGAAACACGTCTCAGTGATGACGAACTCTTTTATATGAAACAGGAGGCAGATAATCTTGGCTTTGTTTCAATATGCACTCCTTTTGATGAAATCTCTGTAAATAAAATCATTGATTTCAATTTCGATATAATCAAGGTGGCAAGCTGCTCGTTTACCGACTGGCCGCTTATGGAAAAAATTGCTGACACAGATAAACCAATTATAGCCTCAACCGCTGGCGCAACTGTAGAGGAAATCGACAGGGTGGTTATCTTTCTCAAGCACAGACGGAAAAAATTTGCCCTTATGCACTGTGTCGGAGAATATCCCACATTAATGGAGCATATAAATATTAATCAGATAGATTTTTTAAAGAACCGCTACCCCGATACACCTGTTGGATATTCAACCCATGAAGATCCCTGCAACCTTGATGCTGTCAAACTTGCAATTGCAAAGGGAAGCAGAATCTTTGAAAGACATGTGGGAATTGAAACAAAAAAGTACCCGCTCAATGCATATTCATCAACACCAGAGCAGATTGACAAATGGCTTTTGTCTGCATGGGAAGCAATTATGATGCTGGGTGTTTCAGATAAAAGGAGAAAGATATATGAAAAGGAAAAACACGATCTTAAAGGCCTTATGCGGGGAGTGTTTGCCAAACAGGATATAAGCACAGGGCAAAAGGTCACTGCTGACAACACATTCTTTGCCATTCCCAATCTGGAAGGTCAGCTTGTGACAAACAATATGTCAAAGTATACCGAGTTTGTTGCAAAAAAAGATATCAGGGCCAATGATCCCGTCTTTTTAAAAGATGTGTCTGCAAAGGATATAAGAGGAAATGTACAGCAGGTTATAAGCAAGATAAAAGATATGCTGACAGAAAGCAAGGTGCATCTGCCTCACATGTTAAGATTTGAACTGTCCCATCACTACGGAATTGATTTCATAGAAGATTACGGGGCAATAATCATCAACTGTGTAAACCGTGAATACTGCAAGAAACTTATCATAATGCTGCCGGGACAGAAACATCCATCCCATTTTCACAAGAGAAAGGAAGAAACATTCCAGATCCTTTCAGGGGAACTTATTCTCGATACCGGCAACGGTGAGAAGACATACATGCCCGGGGAAATAATAGTCGTTGAAAGAGGGAAAAGACACAGCTTCCGTTCTGACAAAGGATGTATTTTCGAGGAGATTTCCAGTACCCATTATCCTGATGATTCATTTTACGACGACAAAAGAATATGTGAAAACGAAAACCGAAAAACAGAAATGACCTTTTGGAGAGACTGGATATACGATGAACCTATTCAATAACCCGGCATACACAGATTCAATAATATGATTACCATAGTCTGGGATATAGATGATGTGCTGAACGACCTGATGCGGATATGGTTTGAAACCTGGTGGCTGCCCACACATCATGATTGCAAGCTGACCTATCAGAATATCAGGGAAAATCCTCCTCACAGGCTATTATCCAGCAGCATAAAGAAATATCTTGATTCTCTTGATGATTTCAGACGCTCCAAAAACTACGAAGAAATGCAACCCAATCCTGCAATCATCGGCTGGTTTCACAGGTATGGACATTTATGCCATCATATAGCACTCACATCAGTGCCTCGCAAGGCTGCACACATAAGTGCCTCGTGGGTACTAAGACATTTTGGAGACTGGATCCGCACCTTTCACTTTGTTCCGTCTTCACGGGCAGGAGAATATCTGCCCTGTTATGAAACTGAAAAGTCGGAATATATACAAAAACTGAAACAGGCAGATGTCTTTATTGATGACAATCCTGCCAACATCCGCAGCACAATCCCCATGGGCATAAAGTGTTTTATGGTTTCACGCCCATGGAATCATGGTGGAACCCCCTTATATAAAATCCTCGACCATCTTCGCAACATGGCCTTGAAAAATGAAAATAAAACTGAGTGATTATATATTCAAGATCCTGGCACAAAAGGGTGTTAAAGATATTTTCCTGCTGCCTGGCGGAGGCTGTATGCATCTCCTGGACTCGTTGGGAAAAAACAGGGAGATCAACCAGACATGTTTTCTGCACGAACAGGCGGCTGTAATTGCAGCCGAGGCATATGGACAGTACACAAACACCATAGGTGTAGCCCTTGTAACTACCGGACCCGGGGGAACAAATGCCATTACAGGCGTGGCAGGTGCCTGGATAGATTCCACACCCCTTCTGATACTGTCAGGCCAGGTCAAACGAAAGGATATGCTGCACCATACAGGGGTTCGTCAAATGGGCATTCAGGAGGTGGACATAACCTCCATTACAAGTCCAATCACAAAGTATGCAAAGACAGTAATGGAACCGGAATCCATCAGGTATCATCTTCAAAAGGCACTGTATCTCGCACAAAACGGAAGAAAAGGCCCTGTATGGATTGATATTCCACTCGATGTCCAGGGAAGCCTTGTTGAAGAAGACGAAATGAAACCCTTTGAACCTCCCTCAGCAGATACCGATGAAGAGGAAATAAGGCTAAAGGCATCAAGGGCATTGGAACTGCTACAGGAATCAAAACGACCGGTAATTCTGGTTGGCAACGGTGTCAGGGCAAGTGGCTGCATCAGACTTTTCCGCAAAATAATAGACAAACTCAACATACCTGTCCTTGTTACATGGAAGGCATCAGACATTATAGAAGAAAATCACAGACTTTACTGCGGCAAACCCGGATCAATAGGACAGAGGGGAGCAAATTTCACTCAGCAGAATTCCGACTGGATACTGACCATAGGTGCAAGACTGGATCTATGTCAGGTAGCGCACAACTATTCCAATTTTGCACGTTCAGCAAAAAAAATTGTCGTTGATATAGATCCTGCTGAAATAGCAAAGCTGACAATGTCAGGCATGAACATAGACATAGAGGTTGCATGCAATGCCAGACTTTTTCTGAAACACCTGGACAGCTTGACAGACACAGACTTTACCTTTGAAAGGAACGAATGGTTAAACAGGTGCAAACAATGGAAGAAAAAATACCCGGTTGTCCCACGCAACTATTATCACGCATCAGGTCCTGTTAATACATATGTCTTTGTTGATGTCCTTTCCGGACTGCTTGATGAGAACGATCTTGTAGTGCCTGGCAGTTCAGGGGCATGTGCAGAAATTGTTCAGCAGGCCTTCAGGCTGAAAAAGGGGCAGAGACTTCTCAATACCCCTGGACTCGGATCAATGGGATTCGGATTGCCCGCTTCCATAGGCGCATGCATTGCATCAAAAAAAAGACGAACAATAGGCATTATAGGAGACGGTGGGCTTCAGCATAACATTCAGGAATTAGAAACACTAAGAAGGCTCAATCTCCCCGTAAAGATCTTTATCCTGAACAACGGCGGATACGGGTCCATAAAGACAATGCAGAACAACCATTTCCAAGGCAGACATGTATGCTGCGACCCTGAAAGCGGATTAACATTGCCTGACACATGTTCTGTTGCCTCATCTTACGGTTTAAACACCATCCGCATAAAAGATCAGACCAATCTTAAAGAAAAGATATCAGAGGCCCTTGAAACAGAAGGCACGGTCATATGTGATCTTTTTGTTGACAGCAGTATTCCCACTGCCCCGAGGACATCATCAAGACTAACTCCGGATGGCCATATCATATCAACACCTATGGAAGATCTGTGGCCGTTTCTTGATCGCAAGGAGTTTCATTCAAACATGTTAACATAGTCCCCATGAATCAATCTCAATCTGGAGCAATTTTCAAGTACACATACAGACTCTGTGAAAATCCAAATCAAAACCCGTATCAGCAGGTTGTCAGGGTTTAACAAGGTACATTCATGTCTTTCCATACAAACACGGCAAAAAACATACTGTCCAATGCCCGATATCCCACAGGCACTTGCAGGGTATGCGGCCATAAACTGTTTGACAGGCCACTGCTTAAACTTGAAAACATGCCTGCAGCAGCCCAGTTTTTACCTGACTTCACGTCGCTTGCACATGACAGGGGAACAGATCTTGAGATATGGCAGTGCTCGACATGCGGACTTGTCCAGTTGGATATTGAACCGGTTCCCTATTACAGAGAGGTTGTACGTGCTACTGCATTTTCCGATGAAATGAAAAAATTTCGAATCACCCAGTTCAAAAGACTGGTCCAAAGGCATTCGCTTAAAGGAAAAAAAGTTTTGGAAATAGGATGCGGGTGCGGAGAATATTCAGAAATTATGATGCAGTCAGGCATGAATATTTACGGAATAGAATATTCCGAAGATGCAGTAAAAGAATGCATTAGAAAAGGCCTGAATGTCTCTCAAGCATTTATAGAAAACAGCAGCAACATATTAGACAGTGCCCCTTTCAACATGTTTTTCATGCTGAATTTCCTGGAACATTTGCCCAATCCAAATCTGACCCTTGAAGGAATATACAATAATCTTGCCAATGACGCAACAGGCATCATTGAGGTTCCAAACTTTGACATGATTCTGCAACGCAATCTGTTTACTGAATTCATACCCGATCATCTCTGTTATTTTACTAATGAAACACTTTGCACAACCCTTGCTCTAAACGGCTTTGAAGTTGTTGAATGCAACGAAATATGGCATGGATACATCCTTTCTGCATTTGTAAGAAAGGCCCCTGAAACAGGGAAAAAAAAGACGGTAGACATTAAAACAATCAACACGCTGGATCTCTCGCATTTTGAAAAACTGCGCGATGAACTTAAAGGTAAAATAGACAAATACATAAGCAGGTTTCGACCTGGAAAAGTAGCAATATGGGGAGCAGGACACCAGGCCCTTGCAATCATTGCCTTAACGAATCTGTCTAAAAAAATCAGATATGTTATTGACTCTGCACCATTCAAACAGGGGAAATATACTCCAGCCACACATATCCCAGTAATGTCACCAGACACACTGAAGACAGACAAAGTGGATGCAGTAATCGTAATGGCAGCAAGTTACTCAGACGAGGTAGCACAAATAATACGGCAAAAGTTTGACAAAGACATAAACGTTTCCATATTGAGAGGCCTTGACCTGGAAGACATACCTTGAGACATGCTCAACACGGTTAATGGATGAACCTATATGTCTGCCCATAAACAGCCATAAACAATACTTGAAAAGGAAAGAATCATGGCATTTCAAAGAAAAAAAACAAAATGGGGAAGCTCCCTGGAAGAGCACACATCAGATACATATGGAAAACAGGTCAATAAACATGAAGCAGAAAAAAGGAACTCCCTTCAAAAAGAAAAGCCCTATGTTTACAAAAAAATAATGAAATTCGAAGAAAAGGTCAGAAACAGGGAAAGTATAGCCATAATCCAGTTTCAATACGATTATGCATGCAATTTCCAGTGCATGCATTGTTCTGTCAAAAAATTTCAGGGAAAAAATCAAAAAAGATCGTTAAACATAAACGATGTACAGGAACTTGCCAGACAGGCAGACAAAATGGGACTGGCACAAATCGTGATTACTGGCGGCGAACCCCTGCTGTTCCCTGATTTTGATGAGATCGTCAAGGCTATTGATCCTGACAAATTCTGGATAGTTTCTGATACAAACGGATGGTTTTTGGACAAAGAAAGGGCAAGACATCTGAAAAGTATAGGTATTGATAAAATCCAGTTAAGCGTAGACAGCATGTCGGCTGCTGAACATGATGCCTTCAGAGGCAAACAGGGAGCACACCAAAGATGTCTCAAGGCCATTGACGCTTCTCTCGATGCAGGCCTGGATATTATTATCCAGACCGTTGTTACAAAGCAAAGATTGTATTCTCAGGAGTTTACTGATTTTTTGGAATTTATGAACAATAAAGGTGTTGGCGTATTTGTAACATATGCAAAACCTGTCGGGGCATGGGAAGGAAATTTCAGCGTGCTTGTCAACAGAGATGACATGGCTTTTATGAGAGAACTGGAGACACAATACAATGTGTTTACTCACCTGACACCCGCTTATGATCTTGATCTGGGATGCATTGCAGTCAAAAGAATGTTTTCGGTCACCAAGTACGGAGATGTAATGCCATGTCCATATATTCATGTCTCATTGGGGAACCTGTTTGAAGAGCCTTTAAAAGATATTGTTGAAAGAGGGCTCAGAATCAAACATTTCGGACAGTACATGGACACATGTCTGATCGCGGAAGACAGGAATTTCATAGAAAAATATGTGGCAAAAAGGATATACGGCAAACCCTTGCCTGTTCCGTATTCTGATGTATTTTCCAGTGAAGATTTTATATAGCTTTCAGGGATATTTTTGCGCCATGCATAATCAGGGACAGGACACACACGGTGCCCACACTTGCAATAAAATAGGTATAACTGATTGGAGAAACACAATCTTTTAAAAGAAGACCTGGAACATATCCTAAGACATACAAAAGATGTCTGGGAAGACATAAGAGGAAAGAGTCTGTTTATCACAGGAGGCACTGGATTTTTTGGGAAATGGCTTCTTGAAAGCTTCGTGTATGCAAATGAAAAACTTAATCTTAATGCTTGCGCCCTTGTACTGACTCGGAATTACAAACTCTTTAAGAGAGAAGCGCCACATCTTGCAAATAACAGGGCAATCATGTTTCATGAGGGAGATATCAAAGATTTCAGTTTCCCTGAAGGCAATTTTTCTTACATTATCCATGCAGCAGCCACATCTGCTGTAGCCACATTCAACCATGAAATGCCGCTGATGAAATTTGACACTGTTGTTGCTGGAACAAGACGTGTCCTTGATTTTGCTGTCTGGTGCAATGCAAAAAAGATGCTTTTTACAAGCTCCGGTGCCGTATACGGAAAACAGCCGTCCAGCATGCTTCGTATTCCTGAAGATTACAACTTCATGCCAGACCCCTATAACCCGGATTCCGCATGGGGGATCGGGAAACGGGCAGCAGAATTTTTATGTATTTACTACTCTCAGAAATACGGTATTGAAACAAAGATTGCACGATGTTTTTCCTTTGTCGGACCTTATCTGCAGTTAGATATTCATTATGCCATAGGCAATTTTGTGCTGGATGCACTAAACGGTGGTCCCATCATAGTAAAAGGGGATGGAACACCCTATCGTTCCTATCTCTATGCGGCCGATCTTGCCATATGGTTATGGACCATTCTTGTGCATGACACACCTTGTCAAATATACAATGTAGGTTCTGATGAGGCTGTCACAATAAAAGATCTGGCACACCTTGTCTCCACATGTGCAGGTAATCCGGCGCCTGAGGTTATTATCTCAAGACATCCTGTTCCAGGCAAAAAACCTGAACGATATATCCCTTCTGTAAAAAAGGCAAAAAAAGATCTTGGACTGGACTCATGGATACAGTTGAAAGATTCATTAAACAAAACAATAAAATGGTATCAAAAGAAACATAGGGAACACAACCATGCCAATACAGATATTGAAAAAAATCATTTTGTCAACCAGTTATAACCTGCAACAAAAAACAATCATCTATGGAGCACATACAATCCATGAAAGATAAAAAACCACTGGTAAGCATAATGATTCCCAACAGGAACCATTCCATGTTCCTGTCCGATTGTATCGAAAGCGCTTTAAACCAAACATATGACAATATAGAAATCATTATTCTGGATAACTGTTCGGATGACAATTCTGTTGAAGTGGCAGCAAAATATATCAACAGGGGTGTACGATTGTGCAAAAATCCGGAAAATATTATGAACAACAGTTACAATATACTGTCACTTATGGCTGAAGGAAAATACATTACCCTCTTATGCGCAGATGACATTATCCGGCCTGCATTCATCGAAAAATCTGTCAGTATAATGGAGAAACATCAAGATGTCGGCTACGTACACTGTGAAAGGGATTACATAGATGAAAATAACAACATTACTGAACTTGACCCTTTTTACAACTGCAGCTTTATTGCGCCTGGCGAATCAGCAGCACCCATATATCTGCTGACAGACGTTGCACAGCCTGCCCAGTGTCTTATGAGAAGGGATACATTCCTTTCCGTGCTGGGTTATGAAACAGAATTCAATCATTGCAATGCAGACAGGGAACTGTGGTTCAGGCTGTCTCTTGTTTCCAATTATGCATATCTTCAGGAAAAACTTGCCTGCATTCGTATTCACAATGCAAGAGAAACCATCCTGGCCTTTAAAAACCTGTTTCATACCCTGTCCCTATACGCAGGCATTTACAGTCAGGGAGAATACTCAAGGCTGTATGGGTTTGAAAACGTATATAAACGCCTGCCAGACGCATACAACAAACTTGCCACAGAATCACTGAAGATCGCGATGCATTTCGTAAAAGAGAACAAACCGGATTTGGCAAAAAAGTACATACTGTTTGCCGAGATTGCAGATGAACATATCTGCGCCCATGAACAATATCACAAAACTGCTAATGCCCTAAAGGATTGTAACAAAAACACAAAAGCTTTTTCAGACAATGAACGGCATGTTTTTACCGGACATACACGCAGATATGCCCCGCCTGAAGGCTTTCAGAAGATCTGAGAAATCCAATGACTGACAACTATAACATTATTGTATTGATCATTGCTGACAATAACATCAACAATATAGATCAAAGTATTGCAAGCATTCAGCAACAATCCTTTGACCAAAAACGGATCAGAACTATTGTCATTGATAATGGTTCATCTGACGGCACATATGAAAAACTCATAAATTATTCCCGGATAAAAAACATATCGGTTTATCGCTTTTCAAGCAAAAGGCCGCGTACCAGGTTACTGTATTTTGCAAACAGTATTCTGAAATATTTTAATTACGGATATATCTCAATTCTGCAGCCTGGGGATATCCTCTATCCTGATTATATTGCAAAACATGCTGCCCTAATGGACAAATACGCCACAACAGGCAGAGGACTTGTAATTTCAGAAGCAGACATAACAGATAAAAACGGCAACAGAGTCCCTCAGACACCCGTTTTTTCAGATGACTGCATACTGTTAAAATACAAACATTACCCATATATCCTGACAAACGGATCAGGACATTATGTGCAGTGCTTCTACGGCAAAAACATTATCCTTGAACCCTTAAGCGACCTGCCTGTCTGCATAGATTTTACGGATATGTTCAAAATAGCAGCGTATGCCTTTAAAACTGATATTATTTATATCAAAGAACCCTTGTCCCTAATCAATCCGGTTAAAAAAGAAGATCCTGTTTACGATCTAATACTGAGATTATTGCTGGTAACAAGGCTGGACATGGTCAACTCGGTCCGTTTTTCTGAAATAGCACATAATGATTCAGATGACGCACCTGGCATGGATGAAATCAATACACAACTTTGTTCCCTGTCACTGCAATATGCAATAGATGCACTATATACAGGAGATTACAGTGTAACAAAAAAGGCCCTGCTGTTTGCTGAAATGCTCAAGCATGACATTGTGAAATCAAAGACTTACCATCTTATAAAACAGGCACTTATATCCAGGAAACTGCCAGAAACAAATACAGGCAATCTGCTGCACAGAAAAACAGTTGATTCCCCACCTGGTTCTCTCTTGATCAACAGACAGCTTCAGAATATACGATTCTAAAGACAGCCTTCCGCCATTCATAAAAACGGAGTTGCTTAATGAGATATGTAATTGTGGCCCCTACCTACAGACAAAACTCTGCTGGCATAGTGGTATTGTATGAACTGCAAAAATGGCTGATCAGATTTGGCCAGGATGCAATAGTACTCAACTGGAATGCTCCTTTTCCAGTTGATGATGACGACATAGTTGTCTATCCGGAGGTGGTTTCCGGAAACCCGCTTGGTGCAAAACATGTGGTCCGTTATATTTTAAACATACCCGGCAAGCTGGGCGGAGACACAAGTTATGATAAAACAGAAAAACTGATTGCATACGATGAAGCCCTCTCAAAATATTCAAACGGAAGGGTCCTTAAGGTTCCGCGGCCGGAACGTTTTTTCTTTAACAAAGGATATGAGAGGACAGTAAACTGTTTTTGGGTTGGAAAGGGAAAAGACTACAATCACCCTGTAACAAGAAACTGCATCGAGATTACATACCAGTGGCCTGCACGCAGGTATGAGCTCGCAGAACTGTTAAACAGGACAAAAACACTGTACACATACGATGAATGTACAGCTCTTATATGGGAGGCAATTAATTGCGGATGTGATGTCAGGCTTATAAAGGGAGATAAAATAACCTGTCTGTCTGCACCTTCATCATCTTCTTCTGCGTTCAGCATGGAGGTTTTCAAAAAACAACTGCGTGAATTTATTAAATACACATCCTATGATACAACCTGCGCAGAAGAATATGCCTCACAGACGATCAAAAACAGAGTGGATGAGTTCATCAAGCAAAAAAAGGAACAGTCAGAAAAAAAACACCTCGTATCCATTATTATCCTTACCCATAACCAGCTTGAATACACAAAAAAGTGCATAGACAGCATCTTTCAGCACACAAAAACCCCCTTTGAACTCATAATTGTTGACAATAACTCAACTGACGGAACGGTACAATATTTGAAATCAGAAATCGCAAAAAACAAAATACCGTTACCGGGTACTGAACAGGGCAATATTGAAAAGCATGATCAGGATATTCCTGTACACCAAAAGAACAAATTCAGAATCAAAATAATAGAAAACAAGGAAAACAAAGGATTTGCAGAAGGCAACAATCAGGGAATAATAGAGGCCAAAGGCGATTATATTCTGTTATTGAACAACGATACCGTTGTTACTCCAGGATGGCTGGAACGACTAATTTATTGCTCAGAAAGAAAACCCGAGATAGGAATTGCAGGACCAAAATCAAATTATGTTTCCGGACCCCAGTCAATCAAAGACGTACCCTATGATGAAAACTCCCTGTCCGGATTAAACGAGTATGCATGCCATCTTGCCGAAAAACATGCCCGCCAATTTCAATATCATTTAAGAATAACAGGTTTTTGCATGCTTATCAAAAGAGAGGTTATCCAAAAAATTGGAGGGTTTGACATAAGATACAAGTTTGGGAATCTGGAGGACAGTGATTTTTGCCTGCGTACAGCCTTGGCTGGTTTTGATGCCTGCATAGCAGAGGACTGTTTTGTCCATCATTTCGGAAATCGCACTTTTATCGGTTCCGAGATAGATTATACAGAGACACTTCTAACAAACTGGAAAAGATACAAGGAAAAATGGGGGATTCCCTCTGACCTGAAGTATGGTGAATATTATGACATTACCCCCATACTGAAAGAGGGCTTTATCCCTGCAAAACATTATTGTCCCCTTGACTCAGAATACTATTCCATAGCACATGGTGAAGAACTTTTTAAAATGGGTAATATTGAAGAAGCCAGAACAGTGTTTCAACAAATCCTGATCCGTGACGAAAACAATATCGATGCCCTTAACAACCTTGGCGTCATAGCCTTTATGCAAAATGATTCAGACATGGCCGTTTCATATTTCCGCAAGGTATTGAAACATGAACACTCCCATATTGAGGCGATTGAAAATCTCGCAAACTGTCTGACAACCAAGGGTAAATTTTCAGAAGCACTCAGATTGTACAAAAGGCTTCTTGCATTAGGAAAGACAGACCCGGACACCCTGAACCAGGCAGGTAATTGCCTGATACAACTAAAGGACATGAACGAGGCATACAAGGTATACAAAAAATCACTGGAACTTGACACAAGCCAGAAAGATGTAAAGACAATTTTACAGCAACTTGATATGCATATAGATAAAGAGGTAAAAACTGCATCAGACAACACATCGTACAGAATTCATAATAAAAGGTATAGAAATTGTCCGGCTAAAAACCAATACAGGATTCAAATAGTCTCGTTTTCTGATATTGAAACTGATGTAAAACGCAAATTAAGGTGGGGAGACTACTGGGTAAAGAAGGAATTAGAAAGGGAATTTCAAAAATCAGGGAACAGGATTGTCAATAAAAACCCGGATATCATATTGCATATGTTCGGGGCCCCCACATCCGGTTTTCCTCAAACCACATACAAGATATTATGGATTCACAGCCATCCAAGCCTTATATCTCCTGATATCCTGAGACAGTACGATAAAATTTACTGTCTTTCTCCAATCTTTCTGAAAAAGATCAAAAACTGGGGATTTGAGGCCGAACTCCTTGTAGGAGGTACAGCCAAAACACCCCTTAACCACAACCAATCCGGATATCGCTATGATATTGTCTTTGTCGGTAATACAAAAGAACCATCAGGAAGAAAAATTATCAGAGACTTAGGGAAGACACCATACAAATTCATGGTATGGGGAGAAGGCTGGAAAGATATCCTTTCTCCAGAAAACTATGGAGGCATTTACTACGAAAATGAACGTCTGCCAGAGCTTTATGCATCATCGAAGATTGTGCTTAATGATCACCACGATGACATGCGCAGGGAAGGTTTTCTAAACCCGAGGATACTGGATATATTTGCAAGCGGAGGATTTGTTATTTCTGACAATATTCAGGGAATGGAGGATCTGTTAGGAGATGCCCTGGTTACATATAAGAATGCAAAGGAATTAAACAATCTGATAAAATTCTACATAAACCACCCGGAAGAAAGAATGAAAATCATCAAAAAAGGCCAGGCAGCAGCCCGGCAGTTTACATTTTCCCGTATGGTTGCAAAGATACTGTCCCGCTGTTATTCTGATATTCCCGTATCTGACAATGAACAGAAAACCTCCTATTCACATCAGGCATCCATATCCGCACAGGCATAGGAGATTCCAAAAAGTCATGTTGCACCTCTCCTTTATGAACGAACTTGCCCAGCCCCATCTTTGCATACTCCAACAATGGCATCCACATCCTCTCCTGACAAGATCTCCTTTTCTTCCAGCTCAGATGCAAGCCTGTCCAAAACAGATCTGTTTTCATTGATAATTTCTCTAACACGTTGATAACTGGTATCAACAATTTCTCTGACTTCAGTATCTATCTCCCGGGCAGTTTCTTCACTATAATTTTTCTGTTCGCCATAGTCTGTACCAAGGAACAACGAGGTCTGTTTCTTGCCAAAGGTAACTGCTCCGAGCCTTTCACTCATACCATAAAAACAGACCATGTTTCGTGCAAGCTCTGATGAACGCTCCAGATCGTTCTGGGCACCGGTTGAGACATCCTCAAAAATTATTTCCTCGGCAACCCTTCCACCAAGCAGTATGGCAATCTGATCCAGCAGTTCCTTTTTTGTAGCAAGGAACTTTTCCTTTTCCGGCAACTGCAATGTATATCCAAGCGCTCCGATTCCCCTTGGAATAATGGAAACCTTGTGCACAGGTGCAGCCGTGGGAACACGTTTGGCAACCAGTGCATGACCGGATTCATGATATGATATGCGGTGTTTTTCTTCCTGACTCAAGGTGTTCTTTTTCTTTTCAGGCCCGGCAAGCACCTTGTCTACGGCCGCCTCAAAATCAGCCATAGTAATTGCATCCCGGTTCATGCGGGCCGCAAGAAGAGCTGCCTCATTGGCAAGATTTGCAAGGTCTGCACCTACAAAGCCGGGGGTTCTTCTTGCTATAACATCAAGATCAACATCAGGGGCAAGTTTGAGATGTTTTGTATGAATCTTCAGAATCTCTTTCCTGCCATTAAGATCAGGTTTGTCAACAACCACCTGCCTGTCAAACCTGCCCGGGCGCAACAGAGCCTTATCCAGAACATCAGGACGATTCGTAGCAGAAAGAACAACCACACCTTCACTGCTGTCAAAACCATCCATTTCAACGAGAAGCTGATTCAAGGTCTGTTCCCTCTCATCATGCCCTCCCATAGCCACAAGTCCGCCTCTCTGCCTTCCTATGGCATCTATTTCATCTATAAAAATAATGCAGGGAGCCTTTGCCCTTGCCTGATCAAACAGATCTCTTACACGAGCAGCGCCAACCCCCACAAACATCTCAATGAAATCAGAACCGCTTATATTAAAGAAAGGCACATCTGCTTCTCCTGCTACTGCCCTTGCCAGAAGGGTCTTGCCCGTACCTGGAGGTCCTACAAAAAGCACACCCTTGGGCATGTGTCCCCCAAGACGCTGAAAGCGATCAGGATTTCGCAAGAAATCTACAATTTCAACAAGTTCCTGTTTTGCCTCATCAACTCCTGCAACATCCTTGAACGTAACCTTTTTCCCTGTTTCTGCATAAATACGCGCCTTGTTCTTACCAATACTCATAAAATTCATGCCGGCAGCGCCTATTTTCTGACCAATGTAATACCACAGGAAAAAAATCAGGCCAAAGGGCAAAATCCAGTTAAAAATCAAGTTGCCGAGAAAGTCATTCTCAAGCTCCACACTGTATTGAACCCCATGTTCCTTAAGCTCCTTGGCAAGATAGGGATTGTAAAGAGGTACGGTAATAAAGTGAATGGGTTGTCCTGTTTTCTTGTCTTTTATTTTCAACGTGCCAACAATAGTTTTCCCCCGGATAACACACCGGGCAATCTGATTATTGGCAAGATACTGCTGAAACTTGCTGTAGGGGATATGCTCGGTTTTAACCTGCATGATTATCTGAAATGAATACAGAACAATCATAACCAAAATAAAAAACCAGAGATTAAATCCCGGCTGTTTCTGCCAGAATTTACGTTCAGGAGGTCTGTTTATATGAAGTTCAGGCTCCTGCTGACCAACATGAAAATCTGTTTTTTTCATAATCCCCCTAACAGTTGAAACTGCATAGCTTGTCATCTTTTCATACAATCAGGACTGTATAACCTTCTTTGTTTCAAGGGCAATTTTAAGTTCTTCATTTGTAGGAACTACCAAGATACTAACCATGCTGTCTTTTTGGCTTATGTCTCTTATCTTGTCACTATACCTATAATTTTTTGCAGGATCAACATCAATTCCCATACATGACATATTGCTGCAGCACATCTCCCTGATCAGAGGAGAATTCTCTCCTATCCCTGCTGTAAATATTACAGCATCCAGGCTTCCCAGTGCAGCAAAATAGGCGCCTATATATTTTTTAACCCTGTAACAGTACAATTCCATAGCAACAGCAGCCTTTCTATCTCCAGCATCCCTTTTCTCCATTACTTCCCTCATATCATTTGCTCCGCACAGGCCTTTTAACCCACTGTCTTCGTTCAATAGCCTGTCTATATCCTCAAACTGCATACCCATATGCCTTGACAAAAAGAACGGAAGAGCAGGATCTATATCTCCGGATCGGGTGCCCATAACCAATCCTTCCAAAGGAGTCAAACCCATACTGGTGTCTATACATTTCCCATGTTTGATGGCAGCCATACTTGCACCATTTCCAAGATGAACTGTAATCAGGCTCAACTCTTCCAATGGAATACCCATAAACATGGAAGCCATTTCTGCAACATAGGCATGGGATGTCCCGTGAAACCCGTATCTGCGGATCTTTTCCTTTTCATACAGCTCAAAAGGTATTGCATAGAGAAATGCCTCCATCGGAAGTGTCTGATGAAAGGCAGTATCAAATACTGCCACATGAACAGCATCAGGGAAAATACCCATAGAGACCTCAATCCCTGTTATATTGGCAGGGTTATGCAGAGGAGCAAGATGGGAGTTTTCCTTTATGGCCCCCATCACCTTGTTATCAACAATACATGTAGAATGAAATGTTTCACCCCCATGTACAACCCGGTGGCCTACAGCAGATATTTCCTTTTTATCCTTTATAACCCCGCATTCCGCATCTGTCAGAAGGTTCACGATACGTTTTATACCGGCTTTATGATCTTCAAAAAGAGAATGTTCTACCTTCTCCACAAACCTGTCGCCTGTCAAGGCTGTCTTGTGGGTTAAAACACCCGATTTGGCGCCTATCTTTTCAACAACGCCCAAAGCCAGCTCTCTGGAGCTGTCCATGTCAAACAGCTTGTATTTTATAGAAGAACTTCCAGTATTTATCACCAGTATTTTCATCGTGGAACCCCAGAATATATCAACGATACAATTTTACTGTAATTGCCTGCAAAATTACAAATACGCCTGTGCCTGAACAGCAGTTATTGCTACAGTATTTATAATGTCAGGGACAGTACACCCCCGGCTAAGATCATTAACAGGCCGTCTCAGACCCTGAAGCACAGGGCCTATTGCTATTGCTCCGGCAGATCTCTGTACAGCCTTGTAGGTGTTGTTTCCTGTATTAAGATCCGGAAATATCAGGACAGTGGCTTTTCCTGCAACCTTGCTATCCGGCATCTTGGTCCTGGCAACCACAGGGTCTACCGCTGCATCATACTGCATAGGGCCATCAATCAAAAGCCCGGGATAAATCTCCCTGGCCCTTTCTCTTGCAAGTCTGGTTGCCTCACGAACCTTGTCCACATCGTAGCCCTTACCTGATTCCCCGGTTGAATAAGAGAGCATTGCAACAATTGGCTCAATTCCGAAAGTCTTTGCCGTTTGTGCCGAGGTCAGGGCGATTTCGGCCAGTTGTTCCGGATCGGGATCAGGGTTTACAGCACAATCCCCATATACAAGAACCCTGTCCTTAAGGCACATGAAAAACACACTGGAAACCAGCGAAAAACCAGGTTTTGTCTTGATTATTTCAAGGGCAGGCCGTATGGTTGCTGCCGTGCTATTAACAGATCCTGACACCATACCATCTGCATCCCCCTTATGAACCATCATGGTTCCGAAGTAATTAACATCAGACATTATGTCCCTTGCAGTATCCTTAGTAATTCCCTTATTCTTTCTTAATTCGTAATAGGTTTGCGCGTATTCGTCAAACAGGCTGGAATTCCTGGGTTCTATAATCTCCGGATTACTTATATGTACTCCTGCTTCAGCAATCTTGCTGAACACCTGATTCCTGTTTCCAAGCAGGACAATATCAACCACTTCCCTGTGCAACAATGCCTCTGCAGCCCGCAGGATTCTTTTTTCCTCACCTTCCGGCAAAACAATTCTCTGTTTATTTGTCTTTGCCCGTTTAACAAGCTCATACTCAAACATTTTTGGCGTTACAATGCTGGGACGAATGGTTACCAGTTTTTTTGTCAACTCTTCTACATCTACATTTTTTTCAAAAACCGTTAATGCCTCCATGATTTTTCTATCATCATCAGGTGATATAGTAGCATGGATATTGTCTACAACAACCGCAGTGGGGAAGGTGTTATCACGGACACTTATAATGGGGAAAACAGGAGGTGAGCCCTCGATCAGTCTCATGATGGGTTTTTCAGGCCTGAGCCCACCGGTCAGCAAAAGCCCTGATATGTTTTCCACAGACCTTGATGATATTATGGCAAGACAGGCAAGAATTACATCTGACCGATCCCCAGGTGTAATAATCAAAGATCCATACTCTATCCTTGCAAGAAAATTATGAAGCTGCATGGCTGCCACTGTAAAACTGTAGGCATGTCTGTTCAGGTGCTCCTTGCCATAAAGGACTTCTGCCCCTAAGATCTTCACTATTTCACCAATAGTGGGTTTGCTGAGAGCAGTTTCATCAGGTATGGTGTAAACAAGCTGATCCTCGATCAGCCGGCTCTGTTTTAACGATTCGACAAAATCTTTCCTATGTCCGGGTTCTATACGATTAACAATAATGGCGATGGTATGGCATCCCTTATCCCTGAAAGAGTTAATCGCCAATTCAATATTGGTTATTGTGGTATTGAAATCCTTTTCATATGCATTTGCCACCAAAAGGACGGGAGCCCCCAGATTCTTGCAAATCTCTGCATTGATATCCAACTCAAAAGCTGAAGTGGAACTGACAAAATCTGTACCTTCGCAAAGTACAAAATCACATGTTTCAGACAGTCTCCTGTATTTTTCTATAACCCTTTCAACTATTGTATCTTCCTGTCCTGCAGAAAAAAGGGCACTGATTTCTTCTGTTGTAAGGCCATACATCTGCTCATATGGTATGTTGAGATCAAACTGTGAAGAAATCAAATTGATATCATGATCATAATTATTTGAACATATAGGACGAAAAAAACCAACTTTTTCTATCCTCCTCAAAAGCATTTCCATAAGGCCTAACGCAACAAGAGATTTGCCGCTTCTGACCTCTGTTGCCGCAATGTAAAGGCTGTTTGCCATTTTAATATCTCCATGTTTTTGATCCGGAACAATCAGAACATCACAAACATTCAATTATTCTAAGTTATTCCGCTTTAATACATTTTTCAATAAACGACACAATACTGTCTACAGAATCAAAGACATCCTGGTCAAATCCCTGCTCCGCAAAATCAATATCATATTTTTTTTCAATAAATATAGCCAGTTCCAGAACATCAACAGACTGAAGACGGCCTGTTAATATCAAGGAATCATTATCAGAAAAGGGCTCGGTATCTCCCTTTTCTTTCAGGATTGACACCAAAAAGTCCCTGATTTCATCCCTCATAATGAACAACCCCCTTTTTTTATGGTATTATGTTCAATAACAACCGCTTAGTTAGTGCCCATCCAGAAACAGATTCTGGACACTATCCGGTTTCCAAATCTTTTTACATTCCTACAGGTGTTTACCAAAGCTAATTGCCTTTTTGTTTATGCTGATGTTCATATCCGGCTGAATCAGCTCATATCCGGTATCTGTAAAAGGCAGGTAAACAAGAGTTGAATCTTTTGGTATAATTCTTATCCGGGGCAACCGGGGCAGGACATTTTTTTTGATTACTGCAGAATTGGCCAGTGTCAATTTTATACTCTGAACAGACTCTGTTCGTGGCAACGTCACAGAACAGGCGTTTTCCGGAGGGATTCCATCTTCCATGCCCAACAATGGCTGAAACAGTGTCAATTGCTTCGAGATGTTTAAAAAGAGCTTTGGCCGGATCTTGAATGCCGGTCCCCAAAAGAACATTGTCTGTTTTTCCTGCTCCCTGTTAACAAATCCGGGCTGATTTACAAGTCGGATAAAATCTGCAAAAGAATTAATTGACACCCCTTTGGCAACCGCTGATATCTTCCAAAAAGGCAAATAGACAAAACCCCTGTCCTTGCCATTCCCCTTGACCCATCCAACCTGCACACGGACAAATCTTCCCTTTGACATCTCCCATGCCGTACCACAGTTTTTGCATATAAGAACAACACTGTTTCCCTCTCCCTCCAAATCCCATCCACACCGCGGACACAGTGTAGGGATATAGCTCAATTTCCAGCCCGACATCTTGCCGGCATGCTGAAAAACATCACTTCCATGAGACAGATCACATATGGGCCTTTTAATCACTGCATCAAAAAGTCTGTTATTTTCTACATATACAGGGAGATAAATCAGGCTCAATGCCTCTCCTATATAGGCACGGTAAAAGGACTGACCAGATTGTTTGCCGGATACAAGTCTTCCTGCCCTTTCAATTATATCCGTTGGTTTTATAAGAAATCTAAAAAACAGACCGTTTGTGTCAGGGCTGATGAATCTTATTTTCATGGCCTGAGGTCTTAACCCCAAAGATACAGGCATTCCCTTTAATGATATTCCCACATTTGTTATATCAACGATACGGTATTTAATCTCAAGATTTCTGCAATAATAAACAGCGCCTTTAAACCGCAGATAGGGGACATAAAAATGCCTTTTGTTCACTGTTTTGTGAGGTAAAACAAAACGGTAATAATCCGGAGCAAACACAAAACCTTTTACATTGCAATAGGAACACCTCAGTATATGATCAGCCTCATCCATTTCTACCGGTGCCCCACATTGTGGGCATTCCTGCCTTACTGTAAAACCCATTTTATCCTATTTTTTCTCCACACCGATTGCAAAAGGCTGAACCTGGCAGATTTTCTGCCTTGCAATAAGGGCAGATACTGGGAACAGCCTTTTCTCTTGCAGGATGCCCGCATTTTGGACAAAATCTTGCGTTAGGAGAAAGATTTTTCCCGCAGTTTACACACTTGTCAAAGACAAGCTGTTGATGCCCGCACAGGGGACAGAACCTGGCATTCCTGGGAACAGGATTCCCGCAATCCGGACAAACTGTTTCCTGGCTAACAACTCCTGTACCCTGTCCTCCGGACCTGGTATGCAACATATCAGCAAACATGGCCGGAACCATGAGACCCATTCCCATTCCCATTGCTGAACCGGCATTCCCGCCCGATGTCGAGGCATTTTCCATTGCCATTGCCGCCTTCATTTTCACCAGACGGTCCATGTCCTGAATAACATTCAAACGGCTTTTATCATCAATGGCCTGTTGCACCTCAGGTGGAGGAGTAATAGATGTAATATACAGATTCTGAAGATCCAGACCAAAACGAACAAGATCGTTTTGGAGACGTTTTTGCAAGCCGTCAGAAAGTTCATCGTAATGCCCTGGCAGGTTAAAAATGGTATCCAGATGTTCACCCAGATGGTCATTAAACCGGGAAACAATCACCCGTTTTATATATTCCTCAATCTCATCCGTTGTATATTTACCCACAGTTCCAACAAGACTGTTGATAAACAGGACAGGCTGGATTATCCTTATATTGAATACACCATGCGCCCGTAATCTGATAAGTCCCAGTTCACAATCCTTAAATGCCACAGGGTCCCTTGTTCCCCATTTAAGATCGGTAAAGACCTTCATATTGGCCATATAGACCTCGGCACGCAAGGGACTTGTCATACCCCAGGGAAGAGACAGCATTTTCGTGATAACAGGGACATTGGCAGTTTTCAGGGTATGTCGGCCCGGCCCAAAAGCATCACATGCCCTGCCCTTGTAAAACATAACCGCTGCCTGACTCTCACGAACAACAAGCTGTGCCCCGAATTTAATTTCACCAGAACCACGCTCAGGAATCCTGTGAACCATTTCCTGACCGGTTTCATCAAACCATTCGATGACCTCCAAAAAAACAATATTGTCTGTACCCATTAATATCTCCTTGGTGTAATATTTGGATCTGTCCAGGCAGACTGTCCTATGATATCAAACGCAAATGCCCGTTACCTGACAGGTATCTGCAATCACGCAACATCAAAAAACGTGCAAAAAAAGCAAAAACAAAGGCATTTGATCTAAAAAATCATTGTCCACAGCCACATAAACAAAAACAGTTACGTTACTCTTGATTTAAGTCAAGGCAATTAAAGTGACTTGCAAATAAGATGCCTTTAAAACCGGATTGCATCAATAAATGATCATTTTCCGATATCTTTGTTATGCCTGGATTTTAACCCTGAACACATATTGCTGCAGTTACAATCTTACATGCCCTGATCCCAAACAAACCTGTTTTGTTTATGGATTGGAAACTCTTTTGCACTCAAAACTGATTCGTTGATCGGCACAAATCAAGGGATCATGTTCTTTTTTTAACCCTACAAGTCAGGAGGAAAAACCATGTTTTGCTTTCAATGTCAGGAAACAGCCAAAAACACCGGCTGCACAGTCAAGGGCGTTTGCGGAAAACCAGAGGAAACATCCATTCTACAGGATTTATTAATCCATACCCTTAAGGGGCTTGCAATCTATGGTGAAAAGGCAAAGGACCTTGGCCTTTCCAATCGGGATAATGGCCTGTTTGCAGCCAAGGCACTTTTTACAACCATTACAAATGTAAACTGGGACGATAACAGATATATCGAACTTATCAAGGAGGCCTTAAAACGCAGAGAAATACTCAAAGAAAAGGTTATGTCGGCCTACAAGGAAAAAACAGGAAAAGATTTTGACGAAATCCTGCCCGATGCTGCCACATGGTTTTCAGATGATACAGATCAATTCATGGAAAAGGCAAAATCGGTTGGTATTCTTGCCACCAAGAATGAGGATGTCAGATCCTTGCGGGAATTGCTGATTATCGGTTTGAAAGGGATTGCCGCCTATGCTGACCATGCCGCCATTCTTCAGGTTGAAAAGGATGAAATTTACAATTTTATCATGGAAGCCCTGTCATCTACCACCAAGGACCTGTCATTGGACGAAATGATCGGTATGGTCATGAAGGCCGGAGAAATTGCCGTAACAACAATGGCTGCCCTCGATGAAGCCAACACCAGTGCCTACGGTCATCCTGAAATAACAGAGGTTAATATAGGCGTAGGATCAAATCCCGGGATACTTATAAGCGGCCATGATCTGAAAGACATGGAAGAGCTGCTTGCACAGACAAAGGGAACAGGCATAGACATTTACACACATGGCGAGATGCTGCCAGCCAACTATTATCCGGCTTTCAAGAAGTATGATCATTTTATAGGAAACTATGGCAGCTCATGGTGGCATCAGAACAGGGAATTTGAATCTTTTAACGGTCCCATAATTATGACTACAAACTGTATTATTCCGATCAAAAAAAACAACACTTACAAGGACCGTATATTTACTACAGGCACAACAGGCTATCCAGGAGTAACACATATTCCGGACAGGCCTGAAGGAGGCGCAAAAGACTTTTCAAAAGTTATCGCACTGGCCAAAAAATGTGCACCGCCGACCGAGATTGAAACAGGCAAGATAGTAGGAGGCTTTGCCCATAACCAGGTACTATCCCTGAGTGACAGGATCGTATCCGCCATTAAAGCCGGAGACATAAAACGTTTTATTGTTATGGCAGGCTGTGATGGCCGTCAGAAATCCCGCAGCTATTATACTGAAGTCGCACAAAATCTGCCAAAAAACACCATAATCCTCACAGCCGGGTGTGCAAAATACCGCTACAACAAACTGGATCTCGGTGATATCGGTGGGATACCAAGGATTCTGGATGCCGGACAATGCAATGACTGCTACTCCCTTGCAGTTATTGCATTAAAGCTGAAAGAGGTTTTTAACCTTGAGGATATAAATGAACTCCCGATATCCTTTGATATTGCATGGTATGAACAAAAGGCTGTTACAGTACTTCTTGCATTGCTCTCCCTCGGTGTAAAAGGGATACGACTTGGACCCACCTTGCCAGCCTTTCTGTCTCCGGCCGTAGCCAAGGTGCTGGTAGACAAATTCGATATCAAACCGATCAGTACAGTTGAGGAAGATATCAAGGCCATGATGGCCGGGCAATAGTACGTCAGGGCCTTTGCAGGATGTTCAATTTCTTCAGATTCATGGAAGACAAGAAAACAGGAGGCATAATATTGCAAACATCAAAAACACAAGGCTGACCTGTTTGCATCTCCTGCATTGCCCGTATAAACGGCAGACGGGCAAAAACAAAAGCTGATCAAAATGGAATATTATGCAAAGGCCTGTCATAAATTCAGCCATACCATACAATATATTATGTGCAGGCACTAAATATACACAAAAAGGTAACAGCTCAATAAACAGGGGCAGGAGGGTTTTTCTGACGTGACTGTCTGGAGGCCCGGAGCGGAAGAAAAATCCTCCTGCCCCCGTGGTACGTTCGCTGTTATCCCCCTATTATTGAGTTATTGAGCTGATACACAAAAAGCATCTTTCCAATACATACACATTGCCCTTTATCGAACTGCCTGACAATCAGTGGTATTACTTACGGGCTGGTACAAAGCACCAAACCGGCTTTTTACGAATCTGTCATATTCAGGAGATAACAAATGCCCATCCCAGGGAATCTTTTAACAACTGCCATGGCTGTAATGCCTCACACTGATCCTGAACAAGCGCTTGAAACAGCCTTGTCTCTTGATGTCCCTTTCTGGCCCCAGTTGCCTAATTACAGCTATTATGAAGACATGTATGTCCAGGCTGCTGAACACTTTCCGGGAATACTGCTTGATATTGATAACAGGACCCTGAAATTTTCCACGGATAAATTTGCAGAAGAACTGGAAGAGGTTCTATCCAATTTTAACAATCCTTCTTATTTTGATATCAGCAAAAACTATTCCAGCGTATATCACCGGTTTTTAGAAATGAACCTGTATGATCGTCCTGCCATCCGGGGCCAGCTTGAAGGGCCGATCAGCTTTGGTTTTAACATCCAGGACCAGAACGAACGGCCAATCCTTTTTGATGATACCATACGTCCATTCATGTTTGAATTTATGAGCAAAAGGATCAATGTACAGCTCAAAAGGCTGAAGGAGCTTAACCACAATGCCTTTATGTTTGTAGACGAACCAGGACTTCAGTACCTTTTTTCCGCCATGTCGGGATACAACGATATCAAGGCCAAAGAAGATATGGAACTTTTTTTTACTATGGTTGAACGACCAAGAGGCATACATCTTTGCGGCAATCCTGATTGGGATTTTCTTTTGAACCTTGATCTCGATATCCTTTCCCTCGATATTTATACAAATGCAGAAATCTTCGCATCCTATGCCCCGTCAATAAAGCATTTTCTGGATAATGGAGGCATTATTGTATGGGGAATCATCCCTACCGGTTTTGAGGCATTTGAAAAAGAAGATCTCGATTCATTAACAAAACAGCTTGAAAATGTCTGGCATACACTGGGTAGAAAAGGGATAGATATTCCTCATATGCTTACAAAAAGCATGCTTTCACCTGCTACCTGCTGCCTGATCAATCCTGACAAGGAAAAAACAGTGGAAAAGGCCTTCTCCAGCGTACAAAAACTGTCGGAACAATTGCGTGAAAAATATGCCCTTTAAAATCATAACAGAAACCCCGCTGTATTCAGTTATCCATTTATAGACCGGTTATCGGGTACAGCAAAGGTTTCAACTTTCTGATCGCTGGACACTCGACCCCCACTGTCTAAGGGCAGGTTCCATTTTCATAAACAGGATATTCATACAAGATCAAAAAAAGGCATAAACACGTCTAAGGGACAGGAAACACAAGCAATATGCGGGGAAACCAAACAAGGTATATCAGACACAGTGAAACAGGGTCAGTACTTCATCGGACAGGCATGGGGATTGTAAAGGCCAACCCATTTCAGGGATGTATATTCCCTCCTATAAGGGCATCGGACAGGGCACAGACAAGTTCTGCTGGGGGAAGATCGTAATATATACCAAAGGATGGCCCCTTATCAGGATCAAGCCCGCGCAAAAAGACATAAAAAACGCCGCCAAAATGTGTTTTATACTGATAATCATGAATCCTGAGCCTCAGATACTGATCAAGCGCAACCGTATAAATCAGATACTGAAATACATAAAGATGCCTGTTCATGCACAGAGACAGAGCTTCCTGGTTGTAATCACTGACATTCATACCAAGGTAATTGGATTTCCAGTCTACAAGATAGTAATGTCCCCGCCAGGTAAAAATCAGATCAATAAACCCCTTCATAAAACCTTTTGTTTCGGAAAACTGAAGCCCTTTTATACCCTCGGACATCATATCCTCTGAACAGCATCTGCCATAATACCCGGATACTATATCCTGCAATCTTTTTGAAGACACAGGTTTCAGGGGAAAATAAAATTCGGTCTCATTGAGCCTGTGTTCTGTTCCAATATCCTTAAGCCGCAGGCCATCCCTGTTCAGGGGTGTATTTACCACATTTGTCACCATAGCACATACGGCGTCAAGCCAGGCCATATCAAAGCCGTACTGATCCAACTTGCTGGCAACAAGGAGCCTGACAGTCTCATCTGATGTTTCTGTAAAATCCAGATGCTCCAATATATCATGCATAAAGGTTCCTGCCCTTACCCCTCTTGGAAATACACGGATATCTCTTTCAGGTAGTGTTTCATTTTCTTCACAATAGGTATATTCAGTACCGGTCACATCAGGATTACCCGCTGTAAAAAAATCAACAGGACCACCAGCATCGTTACCGGATTCGTCCATCCTGTTCTCCGGAACATCGGCATCATAATCTGCAACATCTTCAATTAACGGCCCGTATCCTGATATCAAAGACGAGAAGCTTGATATGCGCCAGGCAACATCTACATTGCCTGCAAAAGACCGGCACACAAGATCATGGCTGTCATGCTCACGGCTTGCAGGATGTATATCTTCATGATCCATAGGCATATCATACACATTTATGCTGCCCTTACCTGCCTTGCAAAGCCTTGTAAGATCTTTTTTTACCTGCTCATCTGTCATGGCAGAAAAGTTTTGTTCCATTATCTTTAACGGAACAAATGGAACAGGCTTTTCTGTGTTTGCTGCGTGATGAAAAACATATGCCGGTGCAGATGAACCTGCCTGATTAAATCGTCCCCACACAAGATAGCAGCGATTCTTTGCCCTTGTCAGTGCCACATAAAACAGCCTTACATTTTCTGCAAGTATCTCCTTTTCTTTCATGGCACGGTGTTCTTCTTCCCTGTCTGATCCCAAATCAAGGACAGCTGTCATCCTGTCTTCCGGATCATGAAAGATCAACGGGGAATCGTTTTTCCTGACAGAAGATCCTGACCATAAAAAAGGACAGAATGTTACAGGATATTCAAGCCCCTTGCTCCTGTGCATTGTAACTATATGCACTGCATCTTCATCACTCTCAAGACGAATCTGGTGCTCATCAAGGCGGATTGAGGCAGGATTTCTCTGCACTGAAAGCCATTGTATCAGATCTGACATTCCAGGATTCTCCGCAACACATACCCTGTTAAGTATGTCACGGAGATGCAAAAGGTTGGTACAACGTCTTTCCCCGTCAAGAAAGCTCATAAGCCTGGGCAAAACCGTTTCTTCGCACATAAGCTGCTTGAACATACATATAAACCCGTATTTCAGCCATAACTCATGATAGAAACTGAATTTTGATATCCATTTTTCCCAGGTTTTTTCATCACCTGACAGGGCATCTATTTCTGTCCCGTCCAGTCCGAACATATCAGTTACAAGCGCAGATCTGATGGCTGATTCACGATCAGGTTCTGATATTGCAATCAACACCCTTTGGAGTTCCCAGGCCTCATGAGAGTCAAACACGTTGTCCGTACTGTAAACAACAGCCGGTATCTGATAAAAGGCAAGTGCCCTCTGGATATCAGGGGCATCCCTGTTTTCCCGTACAAAGACAGCAATATCCCTTGCACTCAGCGGCTGGTCACCCAAAAGGGCATTTCCGGAATGTACCAGTCTTGCTATCTCCTCTGCTATTGCATGTATAATGGGTCCACGGACATCTCTCTTCAAAACAGGTCCGTCTTTACCTGCTATCCTGTTGGAATCAACAAACCACAAATCCAGTGTCCCGTCCGGCTCTGATCCCACCACCAGATCTTTATGGTTCAGGTCCTTTGCCGGAACAGAAGGATGAAAATCTATTTCATCGTAAACGAATGGTGTTCTTGCATTTTGAAAGATGGTGTTTACGGCATTTACAAGGGAGGGATGAGTACGCCAGTTTTCTTCCAGGGTGTAACGGGCATGAACGTCCTTTGATGCTGTCAGGTACGTAAATATATCAGCGCCCCTGAAACTGTATATGGCCTGTTTGGGATCACCTACAAAGAAAAGAATTGAACCAGAAGAACCAAATATCCTCCTGAATATCTCATATTGAACAGGATCCGTGTCCTGAAACTCATCGATCAAGGCAGCCCTGAACCTCTTTCTGACGGTACGGGCAAGAAAATCACCTGCAGGTTTTTTCCTGAGGCTGAAAAGGAATCTTACCAAAAGATCATCAAACGATTGAATATTCTTTTTTGCCTTTTTCTCTGCCAGCCTTTTTTCTACATATCGGAACATGCTTGCCTTAAGGCCAATCAAGTTTTTCCTGAATTCTGCCTCCAGCGCATTATTCCTGTCCATAAGGACATCGCATAACTTGAAAAAGGGGTGGTCAGGAGGTGTTTTTTCTGCCTTCATGGAAGAGGCGATATTTCTTGCCGTAAATTTCTCGAACTTGGTGGGAAGAGGAAATAAAACATCTTTTGACTTAAGGAAAAAATCAAGTTCCGAGATCCAATTACAAAGGCCCTTTTTCCCGTATCTGTTCCTGTTCAGGCCCTTATCATTCATAAGTATCCCGACCACCTCATCTTTACACCTGTCCCATGCATGGCACACACTGTCCAGTGCCTCCATAAAGGCCTTTTCACAGGCAGATGTGTCCTTGAAACAGGTCTCTGGAATTATCCTGAGGTATGGCCTGGAACTTTTGCTTGTCGCATAATCGGCAAGTCTGCCGGGAAGAAACCCATTGCTTATTGCATAACCTGCAAAAAGGGATGAAACCTTCTGAAGCTGAATCCGCCAGTAATCTTCAACCGATTCCCTGATCAGTTCCTTTTCATCGACAACCAGTTCTGTATCAAAAGGCAGACCGCTTTCAAAGGCATTATCGTTAAGGACTGTTCTGCAAAAACCATGGATGGTAAATATAGATGCCTGGTCAAAATTTCTCAGTTCCTGCTGCAGCATAGATGTTATCATAGATGCAGAACGGGCACCTTTAAAAGACAAAACCTTTCCTATCAGTCCATTAAGAAATGGATCCTGGCTTTTGCAGGCAGTAAAGGCACTTATGGCATCCAGCAATCTGGAACGAATCCTGATTTTCAGTTCACTTGTTGCTGCCTCTGTAAAAGTGACAGTCAATATCTCATTTACAGACAAGCCTTTTTCAATAATAAGGCGTAAAAATATCCCTGTTATGGCATAGGTCTTTCCTGTCCCGGCACTTGCTTCAATAAGGTTGGTCTTGTCAAGAGGGGAATTGATGAGATCAAATGCCTTTATGTCTGTCATAATCAGCCGATGTTGAAAAAACAATCAGGAAGGTAACTTATGCCTGTTGTAAAAATCCGGGAGGACAAGTGCTCTCAAAACCGCCACAAGCGTACCGGTTACCAAAAACAGACCAGTATCAATACCGATCCGAAAGACAGAGCAGGAGCAAGCACTTCAGGATAGATAGAAGGCTGAAAGGAATCAGCATAACTTCAAATTCAACGATTCACCTGCCGTACTCCGAACAACAGGAACGAATACTCCTTTACCAGAAAAACAAGTTCTTTTTTGGCATTGTTTATAAACTCTTTATCCAAACGAACTTTAAGCTTTGCATTTTAATGTTTGACTTCAGTTGTTTTAGGTCCACGATTAGCAGCTCCAGCAAGTTCTCTTTTGTATCCGGTATTTATTCAATCGATATCTGTTGCCGTCAAATTTCCCGTCTTCAGTTTTGTTTGATATTTCTTCTCTTATCCCAAGAACAGTTGGAAAACCATATTTCACACTGATTGCCATGCCTTGCTCACTGTCGAAGGTTTTTCCATATACATTCCTTACTGAAAGACTGCCAGGCCCACCTTGTCCAGGACACAAGGGAATGAGCCAGCCAGAGTGACCACAAAAGCATCAAGAACCGAAATACAAACATAGGAACAGATATAACCCATGGTTGAGGCAGTATATCTCCTGTTCTGTCCTGGGTCCAGTGCAGAATAAGACCGGATGAGCCATTACCTGCTATCTGCATATCAGGGATACCGAGAAGCCCATGCTGAATGGCTGCATACAAACCTGCAAACGCAGCCGCTGTCCATACAACAAGCACTACCTGGCCTACATCAAACAAAAAGGGATGCCGAGGATAAACCCCCTTTCCACGAAGACCCAATAGCACAAACCAGCCGACTACCATAAGGGCAACAACAGGATGCACCTGGGTCAGTCCAAGCCCCAACAGAATCCACTGCCAGGTCTTAAGCGGAGCCACCGAAATCCTCCCAAGAACAAAAGCCGCCAGAATAACCACAGCCACGATGCTCCAGAACAGCACCACCGGACCCATAACAGGGCCATGAGCCCACAGTATCCATCTGTTCCCAGGCATCCTGAAAAATATATTTACATTAGCGGCGTCACTGCCTGTATGCACAGCCGGTCCACGTTTTAACACAATGGAATCCGATCTATGAATCCATTTGACATTTACCTTTGATTTTCCCGGTCTTAATGGCACCATAAAGGAGGTTTTATGCTCGGAAACAGGTAAAAGGCGTCCATTTACTCTGACCTCCTGTATACGTGCACCGGCAGGAAGCATTATCCTGTGCTCCCCTCCCCTGCTGCTTCTGAGTTTCATCGACATATCTATCTTGTCAAGAGACCTGCCGGAAGACAGGTTAAGGTCAACATGATCAATAGTAAGATATTTCCCCTTCACTGCCCTTGGTTTTGATACTGACAAGGTTACCTTTTCACCGGGCCAAGGCCTCCACTCCGGTCTTAACCTTCCTCTGCTGTCCTGACGGTGAATTACAGGTATGCCTTGAAATGTACAATGCCATATGGGGCTTATATCCAGAATCCATGTTTCTGTCCAAATAACATTCCTGGGGGCTGTCAATGTTATCATGCTTGCGGGTTTTAAAGTGGATTGCCATCCTGTCTCTCGCATCATGGGACCCATATTGATGTACACATGTTCCTTTTCCACATCCAGACCTGGTGTTGTGACAGATTCTCCCTTAATAAGGGGAATGGACACAACAACCGGCGTTCCCACAGGTGTTACACGGCGTACCGTTGTTGTAACATGCCAGTTAAGCGACAGGGAAATAACACGCTTAACATGAAGAAACGGAGGCAAGGCAGCAAAGGAATGACTTTTAACACCCTTACTATGATCTTCAGCCGACTTTTCTTTCCTTACTATTTTGATTCCGCCTTTAACCGTGCCGTCTTTTCCTATTCCCTGAACCTTCCATCCGGAACCTTCGTATCTTACTGTCCGGGGGGACAGTTTAAAATGGATATAAACAGAGTCCACCAAAGGAATTGGCCCTTCAAGTACAAGTACATGTATGCCTTTGGAAACAAATACCCACAGATATCCATCCCTGTATTGCATAATCCCTTTCGCAGACCTGCCATCAATCATGATACTGACAGGCGCCCAGATTTTTAACGGGCCAGGCAAAGGCACTGCAGTATCGATCTCTGCATCTATCCCGACTATCATTCTGATATTTTCAGGATGCAGAAAAATATTTACATAAGGGATATCTGCACAGTGAGGAAAGCATTCGGGACGTTCAAGAAGCCGGTTTTTCAGTTCCTGTAGCATATACCTTGGAGGAAAGGCGCCAGTCACGGTTTTTGCCCTGACCAGAGATGAACACAGAAACATACCAATAACAAGACAGGCAGCAAAACTGAATCTGCTCACCGGTATTTTTTTCCAGCCAATAAAACTTGCCATTTTCAGAATCAATATTACAAGAAACATTACCCTGATCAGGGCAAGCACAAGATTTACAATCGGAGGAAAAAGTACAATATGCATATGCTGGCCTTTTTCTACAGGTCCATTCCAGCGCATGCTGTAGGAATGCCAATGCCATTCAGGAACCCCTGGCCCGGTTTGAATCAAGGCATTGGGATCATGTTCTGCAAGTTTGTATTCAGATTTGTCTCTGGATAAATATGACTTGCCGGGAAAAGCCATTGATCTGATCCCATCCTCAAGACCTTTAAGGCTTAACACCTTGTTTTTTCTACGCTGTCTCACAAGTGTACTTTCAGGCAACCTTGTCCGGCCACTGCTGTCTGTATATCCTGATCTCGTTGACCAGACCTGCCGAGGCTCTAATTGGGGATATATACCCCAGCGTACCTGATGGACAATAAAAGGTATTGACAGCAAAACAAGGACCAGCAGGGAACCGGCAGCCCATATATTTACCAGCCTCTTTATCCATCCATCCTGCAGAACTCTTAAAAGCGCTACGGCAAACACCATGCTGAGCCATACAAAATGGGGAGAACCGGGCTCCTGATAAATAAGAACAAGGGTGACAAGGGCCATAATCCCCCACCTTGATCCCCACAACCTGAATACAGACAGGGATATAATCATAATCAAAAACAGATCAAACAGGGACCATGCAGAAATCCATGTTCCGGACAAAATATCCACACCCGATGCAGCAAACAATCTCCAGCCAGGAGGCAGGTTAAGAACAGATGATACCTTTATAAAATCATGATCCCAGCCTGTCACAGACATATCGGTCAGTGAGATCCTGCCACACCTCGATACAGCAGTCATATTGAAATGGCCATTTCTGATCTCAACCCCAGGTTTTCCGGCATGTTCCGTTATAAGCTGATCCCTTCCATCTATGGTTACCCTTCCCAGGATAAACGGCGGATTCATGGCAAGATACCAGTCTTTTTTCATTGTGCCAATGGCACTTATCCGGTCAAGGACAGTATAACCATTACCGTCAAAATCCAGCCACCACGTTCTTGCAAGGCTCAGGGAATCAGGGCCCGGATCAGAATCGCCTCTTTTGATTTCCTTAAAAACAAGAGATGTTCCCTGTTTTACAATAAATGCAGGAAAATGCCTCCATGCATCAGGTATATCTGCACGTGAAGGATCAATTGAGGGAGCACCTTTAACCTGCACCATACGCAATTCATTATGAGATTCAAATACCCATATCTCTTCTCCATAGGGGGCATTTGCCAATTTTATCTTTTTGATCTGATCTGTGGAGCGTGAAGCCACATCAATTTGCCATTGTCCGGGACCTGCCTGCATTATCAGGGTGTTTCCAGATCCAATACCAGCAGGGACAGGACTTTTGACAAAAAGGGGAACAAAACCCTGAAGAACAGCCCCACGGGCCTGTATCTCACGAGGATGTCCGGAAACATCTATCCTGAAACGGGTAATTATCTGCATCGGAATGATATCTTTGATCAATCTGAATATACGTATGTTGACCCTGTCCTCCTGCGAGGGTTTCTCTGCCTTTTTTTTCAGCCATACACGCCCAGCCCGGTCCCTGACAGGAAAATTTATCTTTTTGCCATTAACATACAGTGCAAGCAAACCGCTTGAACCAGGGATGTGTATCATTTCGGGGAGACTGCGCCAGACAAATCTTCCCCTTACGATATGACTGCCAGATTCAATCTTTATACAGGGCATTTTGTTTCTAAGGATAACAGGCACCTTTTTTCCATCAACATAAACATCCCTGGGCCATTGCCCATTACCCCCGGGCAGGCAATCCCATCCTTCAGTAAAGGCCAGCAGCCTTTGGGAAAAATATCCGCCGGACCTGTTCAGACCGAGCTCAATACGGGACGGCCACATGCATATATGTTTGTCAGGATCATTGTAAAAAACCGGACAGAAATGTTTCTCCTCCCCGTGAAGCACCCATGCCTTCCATGCCTCAAGAGATTCGGGAACAGTAGTGGTATCCGGCACATTGCCTGCAAAAACACTGTTCATTGCAAAAAGTACGTAAACAGACAAAAACAGAACAAATTGTTTCACAATCCTATCCCCCCCATGATTCTGAAGAATATAATGCAGGTCAACACTCCCTGATTCAAGATACCCATGTCTGCTTCCACATCTGTCTGGCCCTCAGAACCTTCATAGATAATTTCCAAATCAAAACATGAAAACAGCGGCAACAGAAAAACACTGCTGTCATTTTTTATCAAACCATTACAGGCCGTTCATGAAACCGTCCTGTCTTTTTGAAACAACTGTTGACTTTGCTTTATCTGTGCCACATAGTCATTGCATTTACAATAAACTACACTTTGAAACTAATCGGGGTTCATAAAAAAACAATATGGACGATCTGAATATATCAAAAAATACAAAAACAATACAACTTGTAGCTGTAATCCTTTTTTTACTTACAGGCATTACAGTTATACAAACAAAGGCTGAGCGCATAACAAAAAACAGGTTTATCGCCACAGATCATATCCAGTGGAAATGCCTTGCATTCAAAGCCGAATCTTTTTTATATGACATTGATATACGCATAAACATCAGGCCTTCAGATCCTGATGCACAAAAGACATTCTGTCCTCTTACAGTTAATGATTTGCAGCAAGATAATCTGAACAACAGCAAAACAATAAACAATAAAATATTACGAATTTCCGTCATTACATCCGTAAACCCCCTGATAGGCTCAAAAGAAGATATAAAAAGCACGGCCTTTTATTATATAAACAACAACACACATATACAAAATGCAGATTCAAGGATATGTAAAGGGCTTTTATCAGTTAATGGACTCAAATTACTTGGATATGTAAAACTGAGTATGGGAGAGAAAAAACGGGAAAGGATATATTGGCTAAAAGATACAGGGGTAATGAGACTGAAAAGAATGCCTTCAAACCAGGATGAAGCAGAGATGTCCCCGGATTCATGGACAGACACAAAGGAAACCTTTTATTCCTACGGCATTCGGGGAATAAGGGCACAGGATATAATTGAACCCTCAATCCTTGTCCTGTTTCCATATACCGCCTTTCATAACTTGAAGCAGGCAAGTCTGCTGGTACTGAACAAACATCAGATATACATACTGCAGATACATACAGCCTATGTAAACGATCTGCATGTTTTTCCTTCTAAAAAAGAGGAGGAACCAAATACCTACAGAAAAGAGAAGGCCAAATACATCAAGGTATCCTTCTCGCCTCGTTCTCTGACAAACATAGGGCAAAAGGACAAAGGATTCTCTTTTTTCGGCCTAAGGGGGGATTTTGACATATACATTGACAAAGATTCAGGGCTTCCTATTCTCATACATGGAAGACTTTCAGGTTTCGGGGATGTAAACATAAAACTTTACAGGGCCGTACCAGCCCATGAATAGGGAGCGATCCCCGAACCCAAGATATCCCGGGGCATAAAGGGCACCTAAAGGGTCAGAATAAACCGCAGGCTTTCATCATGTGCATGCACACAGCTTTCTGGACATGGGAATATCAGGAAGAACTCAAGGATGTGAAAAAGGGACAAAGATACGGTTTTCAACCGCCTGTACGAACAGAACCTTCCCTCCATGGCGGCAAGGTATCAAAAATTGCCTCATAAAAACCTTGACACTGCGTTTAATATAAAATTAAGCTAAAACAGTCTGAACGACATCACAGGTCTTCGATCTTCCGGGTTTTATTTTGTCAGGCATCAACCCTGTAATTCACAAGGAATCAAACAGCACAACTTTTGTGTTACCCTAAACAAGGAAACAGGTCTTGAGCAATATCGATTCATTCCTTCATTTTCTTTCCTCTCTTCCCAACGCCATTATATATGTGCTTCTTGCTGTAAGCGCATATATAGAAAACATCTTTCCTCCAATCCCAGGAGACACAATCACGGCCTTTGGAGCCTTCCTCGTAAGCACTGACAGACTGACTTTCTTTGGTGTGTATGCTGCAACCACAATAGGCAGTGTAGCAGGCTTTATGTCTCTGTTCTGGGTGGGTCAGGCTCTGGGAAAACATTTTTTTATAATCAAGGACTACAGGTGGTTCAAGGCAGAAGATATAATCAAAGGAGAAGAATGGCTGAAAAGATATGGGTATATACTTGTCCTTTTTAATCGTTTTCTACCCGGAGTCCGATCCGTAATATCCATTGCCAGTGGAATATCCAGGCTTTCTGTTTCAAAAGTTATGTTTTTTGCCCTCCTCAGTTGTGCCATATGGAATCTCATCTGGATATGGCTGGGGTTTGAACTGGGCAACAACTGGAATACAGTAAAAGCCAACCTTGGCTATATCATAAAGAGATATAACACCATAATCGTGTTTGTCTTATTATGTGCCGGGATCTTTTTTGTAATAAAGAAGGCTACAGGCAACAGAAAAAACCGCTGACACAAACACACCACAAAAACCCTCTTCGTTATCACAGAACCAAACAGTTTCCATCCACAAATGGCCACATTCCGCCTGCGGTATTTCCCTGTGCAACGCATTAAAAAAACGTGTTTGCGGCCTTGATTTCCTTGATCTTGCACAAAAATTTTCATCTCTCGACTAAACACCTCACATGTCAACACCCCCCTGACAACAGGTATGTTTTTTGCATTTTACCTGTATGATAATAAAGGCTTTTTCTTTATCATAAACCACACTTGAAGCACATCAGCAAATCACCGGTATTGTGATGGGTTTTGTCAATATAAAAACAGGAATTTTCGTGCAAAATCAGGCAAAAGAACAATGTTTTTTATAAAAAAACTGTTTTTCTGGTCAATATTAACAGGATCTATGTATATCCTTTTAAGTTATCATTTCATATTTTCAGGAATAAGTAATATACACATGCTTAAAAAATCAAGACTCACACTGGAATATACCTTTTACAATATAGGCGGGAAAACCAATACAACAATACTTTCAAAGCAAGCGCTGCGTGAAGACGGGATAGGAGATTTGCTGTTAGATATGGGAAGAATAAGTGAAACAGAACTGGACAGAATCATGAAAAAGTTTGAACCAGACGAAGAGGAAGAATGGTAATGTTCAAGGCAGAAATACACTTACACCTCAAAATCCACCTTTATCTTGAATATCTTCTCTGCAGGCAAATTCAGGATATCATGCACCCCTGTCTCTTCCGAAATATCCTTGAGTGCATTATTTATATAACTCATATCTTCAGCAATAAAGGTAAACCAGATATTATACTCGTCGTTTCTTAGATAATTGTGGGTCACGCCCGGATAACGGTTTACTGCCTCAACAAAACTGCCTACCTTGTCCTCCGGCACCCTGGCAGCACATAGGGTGCTTACAAAATTCAGGTTTCTGGAATTGAAATTCCCGCCTATTCGTCTGATAATGCCAATGTCTTTAAGCCTGTTGATACGCTCAATAACATCATCCTCGGAAATTCCCAGTCTTTTTCCCAATTCATAATACGGCCTGGATACAATAGGAAAATCTGATTGTATTTTATTCAAAAGATCCCTGTCAATACTGTCCACGCACACCACCTGTATATATCGATAAAGGACCTGGCCGCCATACAGGGGATGACAGTTTGTTATACCTGTCACATCTCGTCACAGAAAAATCCAGATCACATTATCTCTTTTTTTGGTTCATAACTGCACAGGGGTTCTTCGGCAAGGAAATCCCCTGTCGCTTCAAATGCCCTGGCCCTACAACCTCCGCATACCCTTACAAATTCACATCGGCCACACTTTCCCCTGTAAGACGAAAAATCACGCAGCCTGTTAAAGACCGCTGATTCAAACCAGATCTCTCTGAATGATTTCTTCCTTAAATCACCGCATGCAACTTCAAGATAACCGCAGGGTTGAACAGTACCAACTGATGAAATAAAACAAAAACCGGTTCCTCCAAGACAGCCGCGCGTCACTGCATCAAGCCCATAGGTGCTGAAATTGACCCTTTCCCCCTTTTTATAGGCCTCCTGGCGTAATATCCGGTAATATTGGGGGGCGCATGTTGCCTTTAGATGAAGAGGGGTCTTTCCTCTCATGCTGTAAAACCAGTGCAGAAGTCTCTCATAGGCAAGGGCATCAATCTCCTGGTTTACCATTTCTTTGGCCCGTCCTGTAGGAACAAGGAGAAAGATATGGTGTGCCACTGCACCGAGACGAACCGTAAAATCAAGGATGTTCTCCACCTCATCAATATTATGCCGGGTAACAGTGGTATTGATCTGAAATTCAAGCCCTGCCTCTTTCAAAACCCTGACTCCGTTCACAGCGGCCCTGAAAGCGCCCGGTTCCTTCCTGAAATCATCGTGCCGGTCCTCCCTCGCACTATCAATAGATATACTTACGCGTTTTATTCCGGAAGAAAGTGCCCTTTTTGCAATTTCAGGTGTAAGCAAAGTACCGTTAGTTGCCAGTACCATCTTTAAACCAACAGACGAACCATATTCCGACAGATCAAAGATATCCTCTCTTAAAAGCGGTTCACCTCCGGTAAGAATAATAACAGGTTTTCCAACCTCACTTATCTCATCAAGTATCCTGATACACCTTGAAGTGTCAAGTTCTCCATCGTAAGGCCCATTTTTTGCCCCTGCCCTGCAGTGTACACAGTTAAGATTACATCGTCTTGTAAGTTCCCAGGCCACAAGCCTTGGCCCGTTTTCATACCCATGTGAATTTGTCATAATCAACGCCCAGGACGCCAATGCCTGGATATTCCAGGTTTCAGCCCATAAGATATGCACATTCTCTGGCAAAATAGGTAAGAATCAAATCCGCACCTGCCCTCTTTATTGAAACAAGCATCTCTGTCATTGCCCTGTTACCATCTATCCAGCCGTTTTGAGAGGCAGCCTTGAGCATTGCATATTCTCCGCTTACATTATAGGCGGCTACAGGAACAGAAGACATGTCAGAAACCCGCCTGACAATATCAAGGTATGGCATGGCAGGTTTTACCATAATAATATCTGCTCCCTCTTCTATATCACAAGATGCCTCTCTTATGGCCTCACGTGCATTGGCCGGATCCATCTGGTAAGAACAACGGTCACCAAACTGTGGTGCAGAATCTGCAGCATCACGAAACGGCCCGTAAAAGGCAGATGCATATTTAACCGCATACGAAAGTATGCCCACATTGTAATGGCCTTTTGAATCAAGGAGATCACGAATAGCGCCTACACGGCCATCCATCATATCAGAAGGAGCGACAAAATCCACACCTGCATCAGCATGCGTCACTGCCTGACGTGCCAACAACTCCACAGTGGCATCATTGTCCACAGCGCCATCCTTTATAACGCCGCAATGTCCATGATCCGTGTACTCACACAGACATACATCCGTAATAACAACCATATCAGGGACAGCCTTTTTCACGGCTGAAACCGCACGTTGAACGATCCCTTTTCTGTCCCATGAACTGCTGCCAACAGGGTCTTTTCTGTCAGGAAGTCCAAATATGATAATGGCCGGAATCCCAAGAGACCAGAGCTCCTCAGCCTCCTTAACAAGAGTATCCACAGAAAAATGGTACTGACCTGGCATTGAAGGGATAGGCTCCTTAACATTGTCGCCGTGTTTAACAAAAAGAGGCGCAACAAGGTCTTTTACAGACAAACCGGTTTCCCTCACCATATCCCGGACAGCAGATGTCTTTCTAAGCCTGCGTGGTCTTATTTTCATTGATAATTCCTTCTGTCAATCTCTTCATCAGTTAAATAACATGCAGGATCTTCGGCCCAAACATCACCTGTCACCGCCTCTGCCCTGACCCTGAAATTACCTGCGCATATGTCAAGCCACCGACAGCGTGCACAACGTCCCTTAACATATCTTTTTTTGTCTTTCAGCCTTGCCATCAATGGATCAGAAGTATCCGTCCATATCACACTGAACGGTCTTTTGCACACATTGCCAAAGCTGTAATGTCTCCAGAACTGATCGGCATAGACATTTCCATCCCAGCTTACACATCCTATACCTCTGCCTGAACTGTTTCCCTCGTTCATCTCGAGCAGCTCAAGCACCTCTTTTGCCCTTGCAGCATCTTCCTTCAATACCCTGAGATAAAGATACGGCCCGTCTGCATGATTATCCACAGTCAGGATCTCCTTTGGTTTTCCCCTTTCGTGGAGATCCTTTGTTCTGTCCATAATAAGATCAACTGCCTTTCGTGTTTCATCGTGCGCAAGATCCTGTTTAACCATATCTGAACCACGGCCCGCATAAACCAGATGATAAAAACATGCCCTCGGAATATCACACTCCTCCAAGAGATCAAAGATACTTGACATTTCAGCAACATTCAATCGATTAATGGTAAACCTCAGGCCCACTTTAAGACCAGCTTTCTGGCAATTCTCTATACCTTGCATGGTATCATGAAACGCCCCCTTTTTTCCTCTGAAACGGTCATTGACCTCCCCTATTCCATCCAGACTTACCCCAACATAGGAAAGGCCTATGTCCTGCAATTCCCTGGCCTTGTCTGCAGTAATCAGGGTGCCATTAGTTGAAATAACAGCACGTATTCCTTTTTTGACCGCATAACCTGCCAAATCTACAAGGTCGGGCCGCATAAGAGGCTCTCCTCCGGAAAACAAGATAACAGGAACCCCAAAATCAGAAAGATCATCAATAAGGGCCTTGCCCTGTGCATTGGAAAGCTCATCTGTATGCCTTGCTTCACCGGCACGGGCATAACAATGTATGCACCTCAGATTACATGCCTTTGTAACATTCCATACCACAACCGGCTTTTTATCTGCTGAAAACTGGAGGAGATGGGAGGGAAGGTCTTTTGAATGTCTATGATAACGAAGGACATCAGAAGGTTCAACTGCTCCACAGTAAAGTTTTGAAATGCCTATCATTTATTTATATCCTTTGCACTAACGCAAGTCCCGGCCCAAAAAGGCGCCACCTTTTTTCAGGGCCAACAAAAAACATGTTATATCCTGCCACTGCTTTTATGCAAACCAACTTAGACCTGCTGACGATAGTACTTTTTTATAAGGTTATTGATATATCCATCCATATCTGTTACCGCAGCAACATCGATAACAAAACCATCAATACCTGACCTGTCTTTTACCAGATTAAGACCGTACTCAAGCCTTTTTACAATCTCAAAGGCCAAATCCCCTGCATCCCGACCGGTTTTTACAGCCTCTTCAATGATCTTGTCAACCGCATCCTCATCAAAGGATAAATCCATATCAAACGTTTTGAGAAATGAAGTTTCCTGTGCCTTGACCTTATCATACATCTGCTTGAAAACAGTGTGCGCAGTATTTATATCCGACAGGTTTTCAAGATAGATGTTTGCAATCAGTTCCGCCCTGTTTTCGTTTAGTTCAAGACCTGAAATATTCTTAAAATCATCAGCCGTATTTGCTATATAGGTCTTTAATTCTCTAAGCTCCGCCTCAACAGCGGCATCAAATCTGTCCTGAAATTCCTTGGTGTCTGCAACATTCAACAGATGTTCCAGTTGCTCTTCAGGATGAGTAACCACGTCTGGAGTAACAAGAAACTTTTTAATGTTTGTGGAAGGCAGTTTCTTTTCAAAAGGAATCAGTACACGTTCCATAGCGCTCACAAGTCCTCTGGCTCCTGTCTTCTGGGCAATTGCAAGATCTGCTATTTTGACAAGGGCCTCATTCTCAAATTTTATATCAATGCCATAGGCCTTGAAGTCAAGACGTTTACTGATAATTATAGGGTTGTTAGGATTTTTGAGAATTTCAACCAGATCATCTCTTGTAAGTTCATCAAGTACTACTATTACAGGCAACCGGCCAACAAACTCGGACTCAAAACCAAATTCAATAAGGTCCTGCACCGTAATTTCCTTAAGCAGATCCCAATCAACGTCCGATGATTTAACATCTGCCTCAAAGCCAATCCCCTGAGACTGAAGTCTCTTTTTGATAATCCTGGCAAGATCTCCAAAGGCACCGCTCATAATAAACAGTATATTTTTGGTGTTAACCACCTTTTTTTCTCTCTTCCCTGTCTTTCTGTAATGTTCAATAGCCTGTATCTGCGATATAGGATCATGAGGGACCTTCAGATCAACATCTGTCTCTTCCATTGGCTTTAACAGTGCCCTTTGAACACCTGTCCGTGATACATCATGCCCGATAATATTACGGGACGATGCAATCTTGTCAATCTCGTCAATGTATATTATACCGTTTTCCGCAAGCTGTATATCTTCCTTTGCATCATAAAGGAGATCACGGACAAGGTCTTCCACATCTCCTCCCACGTAACCGGTTTCACTGAACTTGGTAGCATCCCCTTTAACAAAAGGCACCCCGAGTTTATGTGCAATAAGCTTTATGAGATAGGTCTTTCCCACACCGGTAGGCCCAATAAGCAGGACATTGTTTTTAATCATGCCCACGCCTCCCGAACCATTGTCCCCCTTCATCTTTTTTGTATGCTTGATTCTGTTGAAGTGTGTACATATTTTTGTGGCAAGGACAGATATGGCATCTCTTTGCTTTACTACAAAGCTTTTAAGATAGGACTCCAGTTCCTCGGGCAACATGTCAAACTCCAATTCCCTGCCGCCTGAAAAATCGCCCTGGACCTCATCAGACGACTCATTCTCCGACTTTGGAAAGACAAGAGGGGATATGATCTTTATTCTGCCACCATATTTTTTGGAAAGGTACTCACTAAGTTCCTTTTCAAGTTCCTTCTGGTCAGGGATCTTTTTACTTCCATCATCGTATATTTCTTTATCCATATATAACTCCTCATTGAGGCCATCAAAAATTTTCATCTGCCCATGAAAAAATTTTGTCCATGCAAGGTAATTGTATGTTGCTCATAATCCCGGTCCCATTTGTTTTCCACACATGAATCAATTTCTGACATCTGCAGGTTTTCAACACCTTACATTCATCAAGAAGTCAATCCTGCCCCATAAAAGCGGATTCCCGTTTTTTCAAAGGATAATAGTTTTGTGCAAGATCAAAGGGAATACCGCAGACTGATCTGTCTGCAGCCAGATTACAGGCAGACGCAGAAATTGCGGAATGTAGCCGTTTGTGAATGGTATATATGTGCAGGACACAAAAACAGACAGGCATTACGGAAAGAGCGGTTTATGAGCCAAAACCTTGCAGTGCCAAAAAACTGTTCTATATACAAGTATCAATCAGAAATATATATACTATCAGACAAAATTTCAACCCATCTACGTTATTACATAATTCAAATAACGGCTATCATGCACAAACGGCTGTTTTCCATAATCCCGGCACCTGTCCAAAACTTGCTGCTGTCCAGAATCTATCTTTATGGACAACCCTGCTGCGACAGCTCAAAAAAGGCGGCAGAAAGGTTTTTCCGACAAACTGTAAAAAGGGAAGCCCCTTTTCCTGGCCTGCTTCAGGGAAGGTCTTTATTTCCTGCCCGGTTATTGAACTGATACTTCCTCCGCCCCTGCATAAAAACATACAGGCATTGCAAAACAAGCCTGCAGCCAAAAGCTGACAGGTGTATGGACACCAGTCAGTTTATAAAGTTATAAAGAAAATTTTTGCGGTAAAGATATTGACTACACCCAACCTTTCCATTAACGTTTCTTTTATTTTTTTATGGTGGCTTATCATATCAGTCTGGCGCATACCACAAGTCAAGAATCCTGCAAAGATAATTCCAAACACCACCGTATCCTGGAAAATCAATCATCTGTCTGTGGTAATTTTTGCACAGGCAAAAAGATTGCCATCTCCGGACACTCTCACAGACAGTGTCCATCCACAAACTGATTTCTGCACCTGAGAAGTTTCCAGTCCGGAGATAAAAACCTTCGCACAATCACAAATAAAACAAGGGCAAAAACGTATCTTAACATAATAACACATTGAACAAAAAACGCCTAAGGATTGATGGCAGGATTACAAAATCTGGCCGTTTATGGACAGAAATCAGACAAACCTTACTTTAAACTGCAAGGGAAAAAATGACTGCAAGACTCGAAATAAAACTTAAAAAAGATCTAACTGATGCTGAAGGCACTGTTATCCTTAAAAAGACACAGGAATATTTCGGATATCGAATCAAAGATATCCGTGTAATCAGGGTCCTGACCATTGATGCAGACCTGAATCCCGGCCAGTTGGAAAAAATAAGGGTTGAAATATTCACCAACCCCGTAACAGAGCTGTCCTCCTTTAGCCCCATTGCAGACAATTTTGACTGGCTGATATGGGTCAGATTCAAGCCCGGTGTAAGGGACACTGCAGGCAGCACCGCTCAAGAGGCAATAGAGGATCTTCTGGGCATAAAATTCAAAGAAGGTGAGGCCGTTTACACCTCGAAGATATATCAAATAAAAGGAGCACTATCTGAATCAGAGACAAACACAATAGCAGCGGAACTGCTGGCAAACGATCTGATACAGCAATGGAAGATATTCTCCGGGGCCGGCTGGAACAGGGAAACAGGCATAGGATACCTTATACCAAAGGTAATTCTGAACCATGAACCCAAGGTTAAAACGATTCCCATATCAAACGATCAGGAATTGAAACAGATCTCCATGAAAAGAAACCTCGCTCTCAGAGACAGTGACATACCGATCATAAGAAGGTATTTCATGCGTGACGACATCAGGGCAAAAAGAAAAGAGGTCGGGCTTGATTTGCCTACAGATGTGGAAATAGAGTACATATCCCAGGCAAGAAGTGACCATTGCAACCACAACACCTTCAGGGGGCTTTTCCGGTATCATGACATAGACAGCGGCAAAAAAGAAACCGTAGACAACCTCTTCAAGACCTGCATAGAGGCCCCTACCCTGCTTATAAAGGAAGAAAAGGACTGGGTGGTCTCTGTACTCTGGGACAACGCCGGTGTGGGACGTTTTGATGAAGATCACTACTACACAATTACCGGCGAAACCCACAACAGTCCGTCTAATATGGAGGCATACGGTGGTTCCATTACAGGCATAGTTGGAGTGTATCGTGATCCAATGGGAACGGGAAAGGGTGCAAGACTTGTCTCCGGCATGTATGGATTCTGTGTAGGACACAGGCACTACAATGGAGACCTGAAACCTCATCTGCACCCAAGGAGGTTGCTTGACGGGATTGTTGAAGGAGTACGGGATGGAGGAAACAAAAGCGGCATACCGACCACTTATGGGCTCCTTCTCTTTGATGACAGTTTTATAGGCAAATGTCTCGTATTTGTTACTGCACTGGGCATCATGCCATCTGTTGTATCAGGAGAATCATCTCACAAAAAGACCACAGAACCGGGAGATCTCATAGTCATGTCCGGCGGACGAGTAGGCAAAGACGGCATACACGGTGTTACCGCTGCATCTGAGACCTTCAGTGAACACACCCCTGCAGGCCACGTACAGATAGGAGACCCCTATACCCAGAAAAAAATGCACGATTTTCTTATCGAGGCAAGAGACAGGGGCCTTGTATCTTTTATTACCGACAATGGCGGAGGCGGCCTTTCTTCATCAATAGGGGAGTCTGCCCTGTTCAGCAACGGCTGTCACGTTCATCTCGACCGGGTCCCATTAAAGTATGAAGGGCTTGATCAATGGGAGATATGGGTGTCTGAATCCCAGGAAAGGATGACCATAGCTGTTAAACCTGAACATATTGATGCTTTCATGGCCCTGTCAAAAAAACATGCAGTAGAAAGCACTGTTATAGGAGAATACAACGATTCCGGCTATCTCAGACTGGACTACAAGAACAAAACCTGCGCTTACATAAGCATGGACTTTCTGAAAGCAGAGTTTCCTCAATGGGAATTTGATGCGGAATGGATTCCGCCAAGACTAAGGGGTCTGACAGAACCGGTCATTGAAGAACCTGAAAATTATACCTCCATATTAATGAGTATGCTTGCCAGACCCAATATATGCGAAAGGAACTGGATCCAGAGGCAGTACGACCATGAAGTTCAGGGAGGAAGCGTAATAAAACCACTGGTAGGCAAAAATGCCGATGTGCCTGGTGATGCAGCAGTTATAAGACCGATACTGAATTCAAAACGGGGCATTGCCATGTCCCAGGCCTTAAACCCCTTTTACTCAGCAATAGATACATACAATATGGTGGCAGCAACAGTTGATGAGGCAGTCAGAAAGGTCATATCCGTTGGAGGTAACCCCTATCACCTTGCCGGCGTGGACAACTTCTGCTGGCCAACCATTATATATGATCCTGCAAAAAACCCTGACGGAAAGTATAAGGCAGCCCAGCTTGTCCGTGCCAACAAGGCTTTAAAAGATATATGTCTTGCCTATCATATTCCCCTTCTCTCCGGAAAAGACAGCATGTATATAGATGGCAATCTTGAAGGACCTTTCGGCGAAAGACGCAAGGTCTCAGGCCTCCCCACCCTTATGTTCACAGTCACCAGCGTGATAAAGGACATATCCATATGCCTGACAATGGATGCCAAATCTCCGGAAGATCTTGTCTACATAGCAGGTACAACAAGAAATGAATCAGGAGGAAGCGAATATTACGAGATGATGGGATACACGGGATTGAACGTTCCCGAAGTTGATGCAGATGATCTTTGGTCCCAATACCAGACACTGCACAGGGCCATTTCAAAACAGATTGTGTCATCGTGCCATGCAGTAACAAGAGGGGGCCTCGCCGTTCATCTTGCCATGGTTGCAATGGCTGGAGAACTCGGCATGGAGATTGATATCGAAAAGGTCCCTGTTGCAGAAGGACTGTCAACCGGACAGAAACTTTTCTCGGAATCATGCGGAAGGTTTATCATAACTGTGCCCCCCGAAAAAAGGGCCGAGTTTGAAAAAACATGCACAGGGCTAAATACAACCTGTGCAGGCAAGGTCACAGCATCACAACATCTTGTTATTCACACCGGCAACAAACGCCCCGTCATAGATGAAGATGTCATAACACTCAAAAAACAATGGAAAAAAAGATTTGGAGCTCTGATATGAAGAAAGTAAAGGCATTGGTATTCACCGGATATGGGCTCAACTGCGATTATGAAACAGATTTTTCCCTTAAACAGGCCGGTGCAGTATCCCACCGTATACATATAAACGAGGTCATAGAAGAAAACCATAAAACCAGGGGAGCATTTCTTGATCAGTATCACATAATGGTCCTTGGCGGGGGGTTCAGTTGGGGAGACGATCATGGCGCAGGAGTGCTTATAGCCTCAAAGCTGAAACATCATATGGGCAGGGAACTAAAACGCTTTATTGACAAAGGAAAACTTATCATAGGCATATGTAACGGTTTCCAGGCCCTTGTCAACATGGGCCTTTTACCCGGTTTTGACTCAAATTACAACGAACGACGCATTGCTCTTGTCGCCAATGACAGAGGTAACTTCATTGATATATGGACCACTCTCAGAATCAATGAATCATCACCATCGGTATTTACAAAAGGAATGTCTGTTATTGATCTTCCGGTCAGACACGGAGAGGGAAAATTCTATGCAAGCAAGGAAGATATAGAAAGACTTGTCAAGGGCAATCAAATCGTGATGCAGTATGCAACAAGGGACAAATCACTTGCCAATGGCAGATATCCCGCAAACCCAAACGGATCACTTGAGGATATTGCTGCGATATGTGATCCTACCGGCCATATACTGGGAATGATGCCACACCCTGAGGCATTTAACCACTATACCAACCATCCTGAATGGAGTATAAAAAAATCCAGACAGAAAGAGAGAATACAGGAAGAGCCAGTGGAAGAAGGAAACGGGATCATGATATTCAGCAATGCAGTAAGTTATGTCAAAGAACACCTCTTGCAGGCTTAACCGGAAAAACTGTCTGGATACTGCATAGTTTACTGTACATAAAAGAATTTTTCATGCACGATACATGAAAACTGATTATTGTCTATCCACGAATCAATCCTATCACTTGGGAAGTTTCCAATCCGGAAATGGGGCTTTTGGAACAAGACCAGGAAAGACTTAAAGATTACACACAGATGCGCTTCAACACCTTGCCTGAAACTGCAGAATACGGCCATTTATGGATAAAAACCAACTGAGCTGGGCAAATCAGCATACACAGGCACCAATATCATATTGAAAACGGTTTGTTATACACAGAAACCGAAAAAAGACTTCAACTGTTTTATATAACCTATTGTAATAAAATATAAACAAGACCACAACTTAAACCCTGAACCAGGATTTAAGTTGTATAAAAAAGGCATCCGTGTTATATGTTATGTATGGTGTGTATTTGCAAATCAATCCCGGGTACTGAAATCAGAATCAGCCTGTTCCCATCCACGAATCAATCCTATCACTTGGGAAATTTCCAATCCGGAAATGGGGCTTTTGGGACAAGACCAGGGATACAGATCTCCCACAGGCAATCCTGCAGAATTGATATCGGGATTGTGCAAAAAGGCCTTTTATGGAATGGAAACCGGTTTATGAGGTGTTATCAAGGAGCATGCAGTGGAAATTGAAGTCATAAAAACAACCCGACATAAACTCAAACCTTCTTATGATGCAGATTTGGGCTTCGGTGACATTTTTACAGATCATATGTTTTACATGGAATACGAACAAGGCAAAGGCTGGTTTGCTCCAAAGATAAAACCGTACGAGAACATTTCCTTAGATCCTGCTGCCATGGTATTTCACTATGCACAGGAAATATTTGAAGGACTCAAGGCATACCGCGGAAAAGACAACCACATATATCTATTCAGGCCAAGGGACAATTTTGCAAGATTCAACCGTTCTGCAAAAAGAATGTGTATGCCAGAGATTGATATTGATCTGGTTATGGAAGGGATGAAACGCCTTATCCTTGCTGATAAAGACTGGATACCCTCCAACAACGGAACATCCCTGTACATACGGCCTACCATGTTCGCTACAGAACCCCACCTTGGCGTCAGACCATCAAAGACATATGTCTTTTTTATCATACTCAGTCCTGTCGGGGCATATTACAAGGAAGGCCTTGATCCTGTAAACATATACGTGGAAGATAAATATGTGCGTGCCGCACCACAGGGGACAGGAGAGGTAAAAACAGGCGGAAATTATGCTGCGAGCCTTTTATCCGCTGAAAAAGCAAAGGCAAAGGGTTTTACGCAGGTCCTGTGGCTGGATGCTGTTGAACATAAATATGTGGAAGAAGTAGGCACAATGAATGTCTTTTTTGTTATTGACGACGAGCTAATTGTCATTCCATTCAGCGGAAGTATCCTGCCCGGTTTAACAAGGGATTCAGTAATCAAAATTGCAAAACACCGCGGAATCAAAATCAGAGAAAGAAGACTGTCTATTGATGAAGTCATAGAAACCGCTGAAAACGGCCGTCTAAAAGAGGCATTTGGAACCGGTACCGCTGCTGTCATATCACCCATAGGGCAAATCACGTACAAGGGCAACGATTATACTGTTTCAGGAGGCAATATGGGAAAACTATCCCGGGAGTTTTACCACGAAATAGTGGGAATACAGTATGGCGAGAGAGAAGATATCTTTGGATGGAGGGAAAAGATAGACTGATGATTCCCACCATTGAATGGCACAACAACAAAATACGCATGATTGATCAGCGGAAGATACCGACAAAGATACAGTGGTATGTCTGCCGGGGATATAAAGATGTTATCAGCGCTATTCGGAAAATGGTTATACGGGGCGCCCCTGCCATTGGTGTTGCCGCTGCCATGGGACTGGCCCTTGGCGCTGAATCAATAAAGGCATCAAAATATGATACGTTCCGAAAACGTTTAGGGGAAATGGCAAATGAACTGCTTGCGGCAAGACCAACTGCAGTTAACCTTAAATGGGCAACAGAACGATTGATAATGCTTGCTGATGCCCATAACGACCTTTCCGTAGATGAAATAAAACAGCATCTCAAAAAAGAGTCGCAGAGAATTCTTGACGAAGATATACAGACAAACAAAAAGATAGGTGTAAACGGACAGGCACTTATACCTGACAGTGCCATCATTCTTACCCACTGCAACGCAGGATCCCTTGCAACCGCCGGTTATGGGACCGCCATAGGCGTTATCAGGGCTGCCGTTGAAAACGGAAAAAAGGTAAAGGTAATTGCAGATGAAACAAGGCCCTGGCTTCAAGGACTAAGGCTTACAAGTTTTGAGCTTATGCAGGAACATATCCCTGTAACAGTAATTGTAGATAATGCAGCAGGCTATCTCATGAGACAGGGTAAAATCAATCTGGTTATCACCGGGGCAGACCGTATCGCTGCCAATGGCGATGTGGCAAACAAGATAGGGACATACCAGGTAGCGGTTCTGGCAAATGAAAACAGCATTCCATTTTATGTGGCCGCACCATTTTCCACTATTGATGTTGCCCTTAAAAACGGCGATATGATCCCTGTAGAGACAAGAAATCCTGAAGAAATAACAAGGCCTTTTAACAGAGAAATCGGGCCAGAAAATGTTCCTGCCCTGAATCCGGCCTTTGATATTACTCCTTCAAAATATATCTCCGGGATTATCACAGAAAGGGGGATACTGAGCCCTCCATATATGGAATCAATCATGTCCCTAACCAGCTTGTAACATCTTTAAGCCTTGAGCAGCTTTAAACCTTAGCAAAACATCCAGAAATTCCAGGACGCTGTCCACAGGAACATTAAATGATATCCGACATATCACAATGGATCGTAAGAATACCTGTTCTTCTGTTTTCCATTACCATACATGAATATGCCCACGGACGGGTAGCCTATGCCCTTGGTGATCCTACTGCAAAAAACATGGGCAGACTTACCCTGAACCCCTTTTATCATATAGATCCCCTGGGTGCCATTGCACTCTTTCTTTTTAACTTTGGATGGGCAAGGCCTGTGCCGGTTAACCCTTTGTATTTCAAGGACATAAGAAAAGGCACAATCCTGATGGCCCTTGCCGGTCCCATGTCAAACCTTTTGGCGGCAATTGCCACAGGGCTTTTGATACGTTTTTTCCTGCTGCCCATAATGATTTACAAGCTGGTTCTCCTGTATATGCTGTTCATGAACATCGGATTATGCCTTTTTAATCTTCTGCCTGTTCCCCCTCTTGACGGTTCTCATATTCTCGAAAACAGCCTTCCCCCGGAAACTGCAGAAACTTACCATAAAATAGGTCGTTATGGCCCTGGTATTATATTAGGAATTGTACTACTTGACAATTTTGCCCATACAGGGATTCTGACTTTCCTGCTTCTTCGTCCAATGTTCATTCTTGCCAGCATCATTGCCGGTTCCAACCTCGGCTACCTTCTGCACTGTATATAAATCTTACCGGCACGTTTTTTGGAGACAGACCATTAACCATGAACAGAAAAATAAACCTGAATCTTAATACTGTTCCCGATAATGTTCGTCATGTCCATCTCATGGGCATATGCGGAACAGGGATGGCATCCCTTGCCGGCATATTGAAGGAAAAAGGATACCATGTTACAGGCTCTGATCAAAACCTGTATCCTCCCATAAGCCTATTTCTTGAAGATTTGTCCATAAAACCATTCAGGGGTTACAGGCCTGAAAACCTTTACCCCCGACCCGATCTTGTTGTTGTGGGTAATGTCATAACCCGGCACAATCCGGAAGCAGAGGCCCTTGCAGACCTTGAAATCCCATTTCTATCCTTTCCCCAGGCCCTTAACCATTTTGCATTTAAAGGGAAAAAGAATATCGTTATAGCAGGGACACACGGTAAGACCACCACTTCCTCGATTGTTGCATGGCTGTTGGAGACGAGCGGATTTGAACCAGGGTTCATGATCGGAGGAATACCCAAAGATTTCAAAACAAACTTCAAAACAGGCAAGGGCCCGTATTTTGTCGTTGAGGGAGATGAATATGACACGGCATTTTTTGACAAGGGGCCCAAATTTCTGCACTATAAACCCTGGATTACAATTCTGACCAGCGTGGAGTTTGATCATGCTGACATATACATGGATCTCGAACATGTCAAATCCAGCTTCAAAAGCCTTGTATCAAGTATGCAAGAAAACGGAACTATCATAGCAAATATCTCGGACCCTGTTGTGGCCTCCTTGATTAAAGATGCCAGGTGCAATATTATAACATACGGGACAAATGACAACGCAATGTGGAAACCGGGCCATATATCATTTCATGATAAATGGACTGTTCTTCCGGTAATAAAGAACGGAAAGGAGGCAGCAAAAATAGAGACAAGCCTGTACGGACATCATAATTGCTCCAATCTGATCTCTGCAGTTGCCCTGGCCCGTTTTTTAGACATCCCCTGGCCCAGGGTGCAGAGGGCAATAAAAACCTTTACAGGCATCAAAAGAAGACAGGACATGATTGGTGAAAAAAATGACATACTTGTCCTCGACGACTTTGCACACCACCCTACGGCAGTAAAAGAAACAGTTGCCGCAGTAAAAGAAAGATTCCCTGACCGACGTCTGATCGCAGTTTTTGAACCAAGATCCAACTCCAGCAGACGAAACATCTTCCAGGATCGCTATACCATGTCATTTGATATGGCAGAAACAGTTATCCTGCCTGATCCATTCATGCCTGAAAAAATCCCTCCTGAAGAACGTTTTTCCTCGGCAAAACTGGCATCAGATCTGAGAAAAAAGGGAATACAGGCATTACATTTCCCTGATACTGACAAACTCCTCAAGGCCCTTGCAGAAGAATCAGCGCCGGGCGATGTTGTGCTATTCATGTCCAATGGCCCCTTTGACAATCTGCCTGAACGATTTTTAAAGGCCATATAAAGGCAGGATATCCCACCAATATGGAAACGGGCTTATATGCCGGGGGAAAGGTCTATGGATCTTGCGATATTATTGATCCAAGAGAGACGTAATCTGTTTTCCCTGTACCCAAAAGGTTTATATGTTCAACCCTTTTTACTCTGATAATATTATGCAAAGGAGATAATCCGGACAGTTTTATCGCCCTGTTTGCATCCTCCCGTTTTATATCAACAGACGTTACCAGAACAAGTTCGGGACGTTTCCCGTTTTGAGTTGCCATTACAGCAAAAGCAGGCTTGTCCCCGGCAGAAAAATATTCAGCAAGTGCCTGCTCAATAGCCGGGAGAGAAATCATTTCACCTCCAATTTTCACAAAACGTTTAAGCCGGCCTTTAAAAAACAGTATTCCATTATTCTCAAAGACAAGATCGCCAGTATCATACCAGACTTTTCCCTCAGCCGTTACAAAGGGAGAGCCGACATCTCCAAGATACCCGCTGAACACATTAGGCCCCTGCACAAGAAGCTTGCCGGTTTTGCCTGCCTGCACCCGAACACCTGTATCAGGATCAACGATCATATATTCCATTGAAGGAAGTACACGGCCTATGGATCCTGGTTCAGGATCCATAGGCCTGTTCATGCTTACAACAGGCGAACATTCAGTAACCCCGTACCCCTCACAGAGTACAGCCTGTGGACATACCCTGCCAAATGCACGATAAACGGCCTTGGGACATGCCTCTGCACCAGAAAATACCAGTCTCAGGGAACCGAGCCACTCCGGCCGGGCATAGCACATGATACTATCGAGAAAAGACGGAGTGGTAAGGAGTATGGAGCATTTGTAATTCCTTATCATCCTTGCTATCTGGATCCCTTCTGTGGGATTGGGCCAGTACACTGTTTTAAGCCCCATACACAAGGGCATAATAACTGTTCCTGCAAGGCCAAGGGAATGAAAAACCGGCAGAATGCCTGCCAGACTATCCCCTGAAGACAAAAAAAGAACACCGGCAACATCCTGGATATTACTCAAAACATTTTTATGTGTTAAAGGAACGGCCTTAGGCCTTGCCTCTGAACCGGATGTAAAAAATATAACAGCGTTTCTGGCTACTTCCGCCTTTTCAAGCATATGCCATGACAATCTGCTCCTTATCAGGGCAAATATCCTTGAAAAATGGCTCATTCCATATATCAAATCCTCCATACATATCTCTCTTCCCGCCAGATCAAACTCTATCCCCTGCCTCTTTAAACGGATTAACAGCGCTCTTGAGGTAATAACCCTCCCAACATCTGCAATGTCAAGGCAACGCTGCATATTTGAACTCCCTGACGTCCAGTTTATCATAACAGGTTCCTTGCCACTGAACATGACAGAAAGATATGATATTGCAGCACCAACAGAAGCAGGGAGCATAATCCCCACTCTATGACCGGAAATCTTTTTTACTTCGGGCACAAGCAGATAAATGGCTGTGACAATCTGCCTCCATGTTCTGTCGCCCGAGATCTGATCCGAAAGAATTACCTGATCCGGATTTTTTCTGGCCTGACGAACGAACACCTCAGCTATTGTATCCCCGGCAGGAACAGAGAGATCTTTTTCATCGTCCTTCCTGAACCATTTATTGGAGGCTGTTTTCAGGAAGGTCTTTCCCTTTGAAGGCATAATACCGCCAGCAGCCATTATACAGTCTCCCACTGTCTCCAGATTCTCAAGATTCTCCGCTGAAACCCCGAACTCCTCCTGCAACCAGATCCCGAATTCAACCAGCATCAGGCTGTCCATTCCAAGATCCGAGGAAAGCCTGTCTGATTCCACAACATCTTCCATGCCCGACATTTTCCGCAGCCTGTCCGTCACAATAGAACGTATGGACAGAGATATTTCCGAGGTGTCAACATATGTGTAAGGCTGCCCGGGTTCAGGAAGATACTCAGCCCCCCTTTTTTCCCACCAGAAATAAGGGACATAGGTATTCCTATCCGGCTTATGGTTGTAAAATTGCTCAAGATAGCGGTTTAACAGCATCTTTTTTGAATGATTACGATGTGTTCTGTCAGCAAGGGTCAGGAGATCTGCCCCTTTTTTATCCCTGTATTCCTGACAGGATGTTTCCGGTTCCTGATCATTTGCCAAGGGAAGGTCCTCAGGTTCCACAAATTCAATTTCCACCGTTCTTTTAGGCATTAACACAATCAGATTGGCCAAAACACGCGGTATCTGTTTGACAAAATTATCCATAAAGTCAGGTACGCCCCGGGCCCGGCTGAAACTGCTTCCCCACAGCCCCCTTATACGTACAAGCACGACTCTGACTTGAGGCACACTAAAAAGTATTGCAGCTACTCCGCTGTTGGCTGCAACAATCTCTGTTCTGCTTCTGCAAAGACGTCCTGACGGATACATGAGAATATTATCCCCTGACCTGAGCCCGGATATCACATCTTCTATCCCCTGAAAGACCCTGTTTTTACCGCGTATGCCACTTACATTCATATCAGGAATAACCACCATGTCCAAAAACCGTATCAAAGGTCTGAGCAGAGGATGCACAAACTGATTTTCATTGGCAAGGGGCCTGGGCGCAAAGCGATTATAGAGGATTGACATGATAATAACAGGATCAATCAGGGCCTGGTGATTGGGAAGAAACAGTACGGGTCTATTATCCTGCCTGATATTGTCCAGCCCCCTGACAATTATATGGTAGCGGAGACGTAAGATAACGGATACAAAGGCAAAAACAATCTTTTTCATTTGGCATTAAACCCCTGTAATCGTATAAAACAGACAACTTTGCTCAATTCCGCAAGGTATAAGGATCAGAAAATCCCCAAACGCTCAATTCTTCCTACAGCAGAAACATCCACAAAAACCGACCTGTCCGTATAGCCATACCTATCCAGACAACATAAGACATAACAAGGCACAAAAACGCAAAAACCGGCAAAAAAAAGACAACTCAGGAAAAATAAAAGATGGCAGTGCAGGATGGGACAGAAATATCAGATGAAGATAAAAAGCAACAACTGCAAATCAGATGCTACAGAGATATTGCTGATAAGAAATTCATAGGGGAATTCGGATAAGGAGACAATGGATACGGTCTGACTTCCCTGTCAACATGTGTTTAAGAAATTGGCGGATATTGTTTGAAAACAAATGCAGGCAACAGTAATTTTGGCATTTGATCCTCTATGTCCTTTGTCTGTCACAGGACATTTTTTATTATGTTGTATCCTGTTGCAAATCCGGTCATTGGTTCAAAGGTAACCCAAGAATTAATAAAGGTTGTTTGGTCATGACATATATAAAAACCGTTTAGACACAGTTTCAGACACTTGAAAAAATGATCCTCACAGATCCACCCCTTACCCGAAAAAGAAGAGACCTGCGGACACACAAATCCGATATCCCAAGAGCCTGTATTGAATTTTTTCCGGACGAGCAGCTATCTAATCCAGCTTTTTCAAAACAAAGAGAAGCTGGCCTTCCTCGACCTGATCATTCAGCTTTACAGCAATTTCTTCCACAAGTGCATCAAAGGGAGCTACAAGGGCATTTTCCATTTTCATGGCCTCCAGATTTGCAATTTCCTCGCCCTGGTGGACAATATCTCCCTCCTTGATGGCACCCCTGTCAGGATTGCCTATACGCCAAATATTCCCGTTTATGGGAGCACCTATCTCGTTTTCACCCTTAGCCATTCTGATCTCCACCTTTTTGGCTCTCGGGGTTTCTACCTTGAAAACACTTGCCTTGTTATTGATTTTGGCAACCACATGGATAAGGCCTTCATGTTCAGCCCCTATGGAAAGAAGTTCTATGGAATAGGGCTTGCCCCAGATTTCAAATTCCACCTTGTCTCCCGGACTTTTAAGTCCCTGCCTCCAAACATCAGTAGGCAAAACCAGAGAACTGTCTCCATATTTTTCCCTGAAATCAATATAGGTAATGGTATCCTTTGGATGCATAAGATAAAGGGCAAATTCCTCGTCGGTTGGTTCCCTTCCAAGGATATCAGCAAGATCGGTTCTTATACCTTCCATGTCATCAGGATTGAGAGAGTCAAGAGGAGAAGAATCGTCTCTTTCCTTTATCTTTTCTTTCCAGTCATCTCCAAAAGTACTTTCATAGACCCAGTCTGCAGGCCAACCCTGTGGGAGTCTGCCATAACCACCAAGGAGCAGGTTTTTGAAATCGCTCGGAGCGTGTCTGAACAGATGAAGGAGTTCTTCCTGTTCCCCGGGTTCCATGGCATTGAAATCCTGACCCTTATCGTCAATGAATTTTGTCAAAAGATCTATAATATGTTTTATCCCTGACTTCCCCAACTCCTTTTCATACTTGTTTACGATACCGTTGCAGGTAACCCATGTGATTTGGGATCCGGGAGTTACATCAAAGTATTTGATTATCTTGTTGTAAAGAGACATGACTTTGAGAATTGCAGGCATCAGGTGCAAAAAACCGCCCTTCTGGGCCTGTTCAAAGGAACTTGGAAATGCCCCTCCCGGCATTCTGTGTGAAGTTATCTGGTGGTCAAAGCCTTTAAATGGTGATTCGGCCCACTCGTAGTGACTAATCCAGTTACGGATTTCCTCTACCGCATTTATGCAGGCATCCCTGTTAAGAACTACAGGTATTCCAGATTCTTCCAGGTAACTCTGAAGGCCAAGAATCGGCGCCTGGCCATAGAATCTGCTAAGCGAGTCTTCTTCCGCATCCAGTATCTTTGCACCAGCCTTTGCTGCAGCAAGCAGGGCCGGCATGGCAAGACCGTCAGTAGCATGCCTGTGATACTGTATAAGCAGCTCAGGATATTTCTGTTTTATTGCATCAACAAGGCTCCTTATCCTTTCAGGACTACCCACACCAGCCATGTCCTTTATACACAGTATTATTTCGTCAATCCCTCCACAGAGGCTGACTATCTCATCTACCACACCAAGGTAGTATTCGTTGGTTGTCCACTCTGCCTGGGTAAAGGAAATAGCCGGCTGAAAAAGGCGCTGACGCTTCATAACTATCTCTGCAACAGTTCTCATGTTACGGATGTCATTTAAAAATGAAAAAGATCTCCAAACATCTATATCAACCCTTTCCACCACATATTCGATAATATTTTTGGGATACGGTCTGTAGCCCCAAAGGTTAGTCTCCCTGATAAGGGTCTGAAGCATGACATTTGGCATCTTTTCCCTTAAAATCTCTATTTCTTCAAACGGACTTTCCTTTCTGTTCATAATGCCTACATGCCATCTGGCTCCACCGTGACATTCCGAACTAAAAAGGAGCATATCTCTGTAATAAGGGCACAGGCTTGACAGATCATGTATGCGGTGACGGTTTTTGAAATCAGACTGGCCAGCATCCCTCATGCCCGTGGATGTCAGGGCAACTCCCTCGAGCTGCCGCAAAAACTTTACCACATCTGCCGGTGACATGCCGGGTCTGATCCAGTTATCCCTATTCACTTCATATACTTTCATTTTACATCCACTCCTGAGGGCCAAGGGCCGTTATTTCAGCAATATACTTGGCAATTTTCAGAACCTCATCCTGACTGTCCTTTTCCCTGAACATGGAAACAAGTTCATCTATGTGATTTTCTATAAATCTCGTAGAGAATTCCCCGCGATTAAAGGCCTCATGCCTGATAATACTCAAAAGAAGGGGAACCAGTGTCTTAACCCCCTCTATTCTCAAATTCCTGCTGAGGGTTCTGTCCATGACCTTGATAGCGCCTTCCCTTGTTCTCCCTGTGGTCATTATAAGCATGAGAAGTGAGTCATAGTAAGGTGGAACATCTGCGCCTTCATAAACACCCGTAGCTATCCTAAGCCAGGGGCCACTGGGAAACTGAAGTCTGGAGATGGTGCCGAATGAAGGGCTAAAGGTTTTCGGATCCTCTGCATTTACCCGAACCTCAAGAGCCCACCTGTTCATGTTAATCTTATCCTGTGAAAGCTTAAGTTCCTTATTTTCCGCCACATCCATCATAAGGCCTACAATATCAAGGCCAGTAATAAGCTCAGTAATTCCATGCTCTACCTGGAGCCTGGTGTTTACTTCCAGAAAATAGAAGCGCTTTGTAGAGATGTCAAAAACAAACTCGACCGTTCCTGCCGTGGTGTAGCCTATTTCTCTCATTAATCTTACTGCCGTGTAACATATCTCATGGCGGATGTTTTCATCAATGGAAGGTGAAGGCGCCTCCTCTATGATCTTCTGGTTTCGCCTCTGAAGGGTGCATTCCCTTTCAAACAGATGAAAAACATTCCCATAGTTGTCTGCAATTATTTGGACTTCTATGTGACGACCACGTTCTATATATTTTTCTGCAAGAAGGGTGTCATCCCCAAAACTCTTCCTGGCCTCGGATTTTGCCCGGGCCAGAGCCATGGACAATTCCGATGTTTCAGACACCTTGACCATACCTTTACCGCCGCCACCAGAGGCTGCCTTGATAATTATAGGATAATCTATGGATTCATCATCCATCCATTTCTTTATCTGTTTTTCATCCTTGACATTGTCTATACCCGGAATAGTTGGAACGTTTGCTTTCCGTGCCCACTTTTTGGCTTTTATCTTGTCCCCCATCATCCGTATTACCTCCGGATCCGGGCCTATCCATTTGAGCCCAGCGTCCTTTACCATCTGGGCAAAATCTGCATTTTCAGCAAGAAATCCCCACCCGGGGTTTATAGCATCAGCGTTGGTTCTATGGGCAGCCTCTATCATCTTTTCCATATTGAGGTAGGATACCACTGGCGGGGCATCTCCAATGTGAATGGCTTCGTCTGCCATCATCACATGATAGGCCAATCTGTCAGGAGTACTGTAGACAGCAACAGTAGGCACGCGTCTGTCTCTGCAGGCATGCATAATTCTAACAGCAGGCACCATTCTGTTGGCAATCAATATCTTTTTTATGTTTTCCGGCATCTCTTGCTCCTCTATGAATCAAGAATCAGTAAGTGTTTTGACGTTGAAGCCAGATCTTTTCCGGGTTTATCAAGACCGGAACAGACAGTTTACCAAAAGAAACACTTTGACTCAAGTCACCTTGTTGCAAATTGTTGCAAACATATAAATCTGCTCCTTCCTCGCAGAGATCTTTTTACATATCAGGTTTGTTTATGGGCCTGTCCACAAACAGATTCCCAACATTGTCATGCCTGCAATTCCCTGCACCTATCAGGAACCCGGTGCCATCAAACAGTATTCATCCACGGATTCTGGCACCAGGATGTTTTCAAACCATAAATGACTTTTTTGTGCAGGACAAATAAAGCAGAGAAGCACTTTGGCACATGGTGACACAAAGGATACCGCAATTTCCATTTGTTATCTCCAGTATAACAAACACCGAGATGATAAAAAAAGACAGACATAGATAGACACTGTCTGTCTTTTAAACGCACAAACGCAGAAGTTGGATTATAACAAGCCCTGCAACACAAGACAAAACACCAAGAACAATCATGGAAACCGACGGTTGAAACAGGTTGTCCAGCATGGGGAAAAACCATCCTGAAGCCAGCATGCATGTAAAACCGAAAAAATTGTTGACCCCTATAATCCTGCCCTTGCTGTCTGATGAGGGACGAATCTGAATAAAAGACGTAACAGGTATAAGAAAAACTCCACCAAAAAAACCGGCAGACATAATAACAGGTATCAAAAAGGCAAAGATGTCTTTCCTGCATATAAAAACCAGCAGACCCGCCCCTGCCAAACTTAAACCCACTCCTGCAAGAGCAGGGGCAAGGACATGTGTCCATCTGTTATATGAGGTCAGTCTAACCGCTGCCATGGAACCTGCACAAACACCTGCCATAAGGGAGACAGAGATAAAGGAGGTAGCAGTCAAACTCAGGCCCAGCTCCTGTACACCAAGGGTGTTTATCACCATAATGGCAAGGAGACTTAGAAAATAAAAAAAACCCTGACAGCATATTGCAAGCAGAAGCAGAGGATCATCTTTCAAATGCAGCATATCACGCACAGAATCAACAGGTCCTGTCCAGGGAAAAGATTTTCCGGAACCACTGGCAGGCATTGAAAAAACGCCAAAGGATACAGCCACGCCGAAAACTGCTATCATAACAACGGCTACAGCAACAAGGATTCTACCAAAAGGGATCCTGGTTGCCACCCATCTCTGATCAAGAGCAAAACCGGCCATAGCCATTCCTGCAAGGATACCCACGGTAGTAACAAGTTTAAGAACAGCATTGGCCCGCGTAACATGCTCTGTAGGATACAGTTCAGGTATTGCTCCGTTCAAAGCCGGACCAAACAGGGTGGATTGCAGGGCCATAACAAAAACCATTGTCATAATACAGGGCCAGTTCATACTCAAGATTCCATATGCACCAAACAGCATTGCGATCAACTCAAGTATTTTCGCACCTATAACTACCTGTCTTTTTGCAAATCTGTCTGCAAACCATCCTCCCCAGGCAGAAAAGAGTATAAAAGGCAGAGAAAACAGTTGGGTTGCCTCTCCCTGAATCCTGTTCATTCCAGCCTCCACCGCCAGAAGCAGAACCACCTGCTTGAAAAAATTGTCATTGAATACACCAAGGAAATATGTTGCTGCCATAGCAATAAAATATTTCCTCATCCATTGTACTCCTTGTACTCCGCCTTTAAAACCCGTATGTTTCATGGACAACCATATTCATGTGCATATCTGTCTGAATTGGACGTTTCAAAAATTCTGACAAACTCTCCATGCATGAAAATTATCTGACAAGATAACATAAAACCTGTATAAAAAATATCATACTGTTTATATCTTCCAACTCATCAAATTATGTATGACAATATCTAAACAAAACCCTGTTGAACAAAGACCAGCCCTCACGATTTTCTGCTTGCCCAAGCATGTTGACGTAACAAGAAAGCATGTGCTAAATTTTGCAGAACAGATATAAAGACATTTCAAGGGAGACAAACTTGAACACTACTCATAACCCTGCATGGCTTAGCCTTATGAGATGTGCCTTAAACGAGGCCAGAATGGCGTTTTCCGAAAATGAAGTCCCTGTAGGGGCCGCAATAGCCAATAAGGACGGACACATTATTGCCAGTGCCCATAATCGGACAATATCTTTTAATGATCCATGCGCCCATGCAGAAATCATTGCTATAAGACAGGCTGCTTCTGCGTGTAAAAACTACAGGTTGAATAATACCACAATTGCTGTTACTATAGAACCATGTCCCATGTGTATGGGTGCAATAATAACTGCACGAATCAACAGATTGCTCTTTGGAGCCTTTGATCCCAAAACCGGCGCAGCAGGTTCCATATATGATTTTGCCTCAAATCCCGCATTAAACCATCGGGTAAATGTCGTTTCCGGGATTATGGAGATGGAATGCAGGACTATCATACAGGATTTTTTCAAACTGAGGCGTCAGAAAAAAAAGCCGAATACCGTATTATACCCATCCAGAGCTGAATTTTCGAACACTGTAAGGTTTTCTGTTCACAAATGATATCTTTCAGAATCAGGGCTTTGACCCGGCTTCCAGCCCGAAAACTCGCAGGTCTTAAGGCAAAACCGACGTTTCTGAAGATAAAATCAGGCAAGACAATTTCATATCTTGATATAAATATTGCAGGAAAAGACATCTATGAACCAATAACAGGCAAAGGCCTTAAAGTGGCCGTTACAAAATTGCAAGACAGTGTCCGTCCATAAATAGACCAAGAGCAACCGTAAGGTTTCAAATCTGTTAATGATAACTTTCGGACAAGCTCAAAAATCCTGCAGATTGATACCGGAATTACACAAAAAGGCCATTTATGTACGGAAACAAACCAGGGAGAGGTACCGAAGTGGTCGTAACGGGGTCGACTCGAAATCGATTTGTCCCGTTAACAGCGGGGCACGTGGGTTCGAATCCCACCCTCTCCGCCATTTTTACTACCATCTACAACAGAAAAGGGACTTTTGAAAAAGCCACACATTTTCTCATGCCCAGCAACGGGTTTGCAGAACAATCTGTGTCTGTCTGATATAAAAACAAAACAGACACAGCTATTGTAAACAAGGGGCTGACTGCAAATGAGAAGACCGATGTGCAGCTTCAAGTTTCATTAAGTTTGACAGGAAATTAAAAATACATTATTTTTGCACAAGGCTTTTGTGGAGAGATGTCCGAGTTGGCTGAAGGAGCGCGACTGGAAATCGCGTGTACTACCAAAAGTGGTACCGAGGGTTCGAATCCCTCTCTCTCCGCCATTTTTTTGCCGTAAGTATATTTCCCATACAAACCCATGCAGCAATATGACACTTACCGTTTTGTTTCCATCCATAAACGGCCACATTCCGCAATATCTGCGGAATCACCTGTACGGCATACTTGCGCCTCCATACAGTCCATTGGTTTGTTTGTGCTTTTTACCTTACCATCCTTCGGGCTGTCTCTCAGGTTTCCTTCCAAACATCTGGACTAACAATTTGGGAGATACTTGAGTTCCAGCAAGGTCTTTTGAATCCCGACGTCTTTGCAAGACATTCAGTCTTTTCAGATTCAGGGAAGACAAGGATTCTACAGGAATAATATTTCAAAAACCAGTTTGTTACCAAAAACACCTGATTTCCGGTTTCATAAATGCTGCCTGGCCAAAAACAGACCGTAGTCAATCGTGACGCTCCAAGCTGCAGACGAGAATTTTTGGACAAGATCAAAACCCCCAAGGTCATTTATGGATTGGAACCGGACAATCTTTTACGGTAAATCATGTCTTATGAAGTATTAGCAAGAAAATGGCGTCCGCAAATATTTGAAGATGTCGTAGGACAGACACATGTCACAAGAACCCTTGTAAATGCCATAAAGGCAGACCGTATTGCACATGCCTACCTTTTCTGCGGACCAAGAGGGGTTGGAAAAACCACCGTAGCCAGAATACTGGCCAAGGCAATAAACTGCGAAAACGGAGAGCCGGGTATTCCATGCAACACATGCCCCTCCTGTATCAGCATCACAGATGGCTCTTCTGTTGATGTTCAGGAGATAGATGGAGCATCAAACCGCAGAATTGAAGAGATCAGGGATCTCAGGGAACATATCAAATACATGCCCTCATCAAGCAGATACCGTGTATATATAATTGATGAGGTGCATATGCTGACAAAAGAGGCCTTTAATGCCCTGCTGAAAACACTTGAAGAGCCCCCTGCTCATGCAAAGTTCATATTTGCCACCACAGAAATCCGCAAGGTCCCTGTCACTATCCTGTCGAGATGTCAGAGGTTTGATTTTAAAAGGATACCTCTTCTCAAGATATCAGAGCATCTCAGAAAAATAGCACTTTATGAAAACATAGAAATAAGCGATACCGGTATTGGATTGATCGCAGGGGAATCAGAGGGAAGCATGCGTGATGCCCAAAGCCTCTTTGACCAGGTGATATCATTTTGCGGACAACAGGTAAAAGACCAGGAAATCACCGAGATACTCGGAATCATAGACAGAGATCTTATTGTCAGAACTGCCCGGGCCATCATGGAAGGCTCTCCCGGAGAGTGCCTTGCCATTATTGATCAGGTATATGTCAATGGTTATGATCTCAAGGAATTTTATCGTGTCATCATGCAGCAGTTCAGGGATATAATGGTAAACATGATGGGCATAAAAGGCCAGGCATCAGAAACAGACAGACCTGAACAGGATTATGGAAAGGTCCTGCCAAAAACAGTCACCACAGAAAAAATACAGTTTATTCTGAATTTCCTTGTAACCCATGAAAAAGACCTTCTTTCAACTTCAACCCCACGGTTGCTTCTGGAAGCCCTTATGGTAAAGCTATGCCATATCGATGAGATACTCTCCTTTGACGAAATAATAAAAAAGATAGAACATCTTGAAAAAAGGCTTTTAGGCAACCATGCAGTATCGGAACAGAATAAGGGATATAATGTTAAAGAGGTATCTGTTGAATGGGAACCGTCCGAAAAAACCGGGGCAGATATAGCGGAAAACAGTCATAAAAAGGTCAAAGCCCATCCAGACTGGAATGATTTTATTGTCTATGTCTCATCTGTAAACAGACCAATGGCAACACTGTTAAAAGACATGCAGCTCAAAAATATGACAGAAAACTCATTAGAACTTCAGCCCAAAAATGGCTCCTTCGCTGTTTCCTATTTTAATGACAAGGAATGTTATCAACGGCTTTGCAACTACTGCAAAGATTTTTTCAGACACGACATAAAACCAGAAATAGTATTGCCCAACAGCAGTCAAAACACCCGGCAGACAGATATCAGGGATCAAGATGCAGCAAGATATAAAGCGCATAAATACCCTGACGCTGTTCAGCAGATAATTACCATGTTTGATGGCGATATAGAAAAGAGAGAAGAATCCTGACTGACATTGGCAGGCCTGTAAATAAACAGTTTCCATCCATAAACGGCCTTTGCGTACAACCCTGATGTCAACCTGCGGTATTCCCTGTGCGCCATCTGTACTCTTCCGCATGATCCCTTGATTTCCTTGATCTTGTAAAAAGATATCCCATTTTTTGTATTGGGAACCGGACAGTGACCATAATCTATTTATGAATGGATGATAGTTTTATATAAAAAAACAAAATGCAGTTTCAACAGAGGCACTGTCAACCTGCTCATATTATCAACAATTAACAACATAACCGGAGTACCGTTTACTTTTTATCCACAAATGATGCACTTTGCACAAAATCAGGGTATACTCAAATTCTGAAAACAGAGATGTATCTCAAGAATTGATGCTCATAACAATACAAGCAAAATGATCATTTTACGGACAAAAACCAATCCAGGAGGTAGATATTATGAAAGGTATGCCAAACATGGGTCAACTCCTAAAGCAGGCACAGCAAATGCAGGCCAAGATGGCCAAACTTCAGGAGGAGGTAGGGGCCAAAACAGTAGAAGGATCTGCAGGTGGCGGCATGGTTAAGGTTACAGCCAATGGCAGACAGGAAATACTGTCCATAAACATAGATTCTGAAGTTGTTGACCCTAAAGATGTGGATATGCTCCAGGATCTGGTCCAGGCCGCTGTAAACGATGCATTATCAAAGGCCAAAGAAATGGTTAATGCCGAGATGGGAAAGCTTACAAAAGGTATGAACATGCCTGGCCTTCAAGGTATGATGTAACATACCACATTTTCATACCAGAAAGCAGCCAGGGTTCCTGAATCCGGCCATACCTGCAGGCATCATACATGTTTTTATTCTATGCATCTGGTGGTATTTATACCCACTGTCTAAAACCTGGGGCCTTTTTCAGAAACAGGATATTTGTTACAAAATCAGCAAGCACCGAAGCCCGTACGTAGAAAAACCCATAAACCGCAAAAAAACAGGTGGTTGTCATGTTTTCTGTTCTTCCCTGCCCTGAACAAAACCGAACACCTGCAAGTGAGCATTATTTGTTATGAACACATATCCCAAGCCACTTAACAATCTGATCAAACAATTGTCCAGGCTTCCGGGAATAGGACAGAAGTCAGCCACACGAATGGCCCTTTTTGTATTGAAAAGCAGGCGCGAACTGGTTGAAGATCTGGTCAGAAGCCTTGTAGATGTCAAGGAAAAGATCACCCTGTGTTCTACATGTTTTAATCTTACGGATACAGACCCATGCGCCATATGCGCTGACCCTGGCCGTTCTGATGGCACCATATGTGTGGTAGAGGCCCCTGGTGACCAGATGGCCATAGAAGATGCAGGCATATTCAAAGGTCGCTACCACGTATTACACGGGGTACTTTCTCCTTTGGATGGAATAGGTCCGGAAGATTTGAAGATAGAACAGCTTATTCACAGAATCGACAGAGAAAAAATCACCGAGGTGATAATCGCCACCAATCCATCTACAGCAGGAGAAACAACCGCGTCTTTCCTTGTCAAACTCATTTCAGAAAAAAAACCTGATTTAAAAATATCAAAAATAGCATCAGGAATTCCCATGGGAGGGGATCTGAAATACATGGACCGTATGACAGTAAAATATGCCCTTAAAGGCAGGGTACCATTTATCCCATGATCTCTGACAACACACTTAAAGAACTGTCCCGAATCGTTGGCAAAGACCATATCCTCCATGGCAAAGAATCCATATCGGATTATTCCTCCGACGGAACCAGGCTCATTTACCCTCCAGATGCCGTTGTGATGCCTGCAAACAAGGAGGAAATCTCATCCATTATCACCCTTGCTGCAAAGAGAGGTTTCCCGGTAATTCCAAGAGGCGCCGGAACCGGCATGACAGGCGGGGCATTGCCTGTCAAAGGCGGGCTCGTTATTGCCATGAACCGCCTTGACCGTATCCTTATGATTGATAAGGATAATATGATATGCAGGGTAGAGCCAGGCGTAATTACCGGTCATTTGCAACAGACCGTAAACGCCTTGGGACTGTTTTATCCGCCAGATCCTGCCAGTTCAGACACATGTACTATCGGCGGAAATGTAGCTGAATGCGCAGGTGGTCTGAGAGCAGTGAAATACGGTGTAACAAGGGATTACGTCCTTGGATTAACAGCAGTTCTTCCAAATGGAGAGATTATAAGTCCAGGCGTATGTACAATGAAGGGGGTGGCCGGCTATGATCTTGTACGATTGATAACAGGTTCTGAAGGCACGCTTGCAATTATAACAGAGATCATACTACGCCTGATCCCCCAACCTGATGCAAAGAGGACAATGATTGCCTTTTTCAAAGACCCCTCCTCTGCTGTTATAACCGTATCCGATATTATACGAAACAAAACCGTCCCCAGCATACTGGAATTCATGGACAGATGGTGTATAGAATGCGTAAGAGACGAACTGGATATACACATTCCTCACAATGCCAGAGCAATGCTCCTTATCGAAGTTGACGGAGACAGCTCTGTCATGGACAAGATGGTTGACAAAATAAAGGCCATATGCATAAACAAGGGTTCAATACGTTTTGACGCAGCAAAAGGGGGCAAAGAGACAGAAAGGTTATGGGATGTCCGGAAAAAGGTGTCACCATCCCTGTTCAAGCTGAAACCACACAAGGTCAGCGAGGACATAGTTGTTCCCCGCAGCAGGATGGCAGAATTGGTGGCATTTCTTTCCAGACTTGGCGATATCTACAGATTGCCCATACCCGCCTTTGGACATGCAGGAGACGGTAATCTTCACGTAAACATAATGCTTGACAAAGACAGGCCCGGGGAAACAGAAAAGATTCCATACATTATCAAGGAGCTGTTTCAAAAGGTTATTCATCTTGAAGGAACAATTACAGGCGAACACGGTATAGGTATAACAAAGGCCCCTTACCTTGCAATGGAGATACAAAAGCCAGAGATGGACCTTTTGCACAGGATCAAAAGGGCATTTGACCCTGCAGGAATTCTCAATCCAGGAAAAATATTTACAGATACCTGAAACCGATTTCAGATATACGGAGACACATGCAATGAAAATAGCTGTAAGCGGAAAAGGAGGCGTGGGCAAAACAACTTTCGCGGCATTCATGATAAAGGTCATGGCGGATCAGGGTAAAGATGTCATTGCCATTGATGCAGACCCGGATGCAAACCTGGCACAGGCACTCGGCATTAAAGATACTGATGGTATTGTTCCCATATCACAGATGAAAAAACTGATAGAGGAACGCACAGAAGCAAAACCTGGAACAATGGGCGGTTTTTTCAAAATAAACCCGAAAGTCAGAGATTTGCCCGAAAAATTATCCATCAGGCTGGGAAATATCAAGCTGATGGTAATGGGTAGCGTAAAAAAGGGCGGCAGCGGATGCGTCTGCCCTGAAAGTGTTATGTTGAAACGCATATTAAGCCACATCGTGTTGGCAAGAGATGAAGTCGTTGTCATGGATATGGAGGCCGGCCTGGAACATCTCGGGCGTGGAACAGCCATGTCTGTTGATCACCTTATCGTGGTTGTAGAACCCGGAAAAAGGAGTATTGATACAGCAAAACAGATCCAAAAGCTATCCCGTGATCTTGGGATAAAAAGACTTAGCGTGGTAGGCAACAAGGTCAGATCTGAAAAGGAAAGAATCTTTCTGTCAAACGAGATAAAGGGTTTCAACTTTCTGGGATTCATACCTTACAGGGACAATATCGCAGATGCTGATCTGAATGGAATTGCCCCTTTTGAAAATGATCCTGAAACCCTCACCGCTGTCAGGGAAATGCTGTCAGCTCTTTAGCCTCCATATCTTTTAACAGATATCATCACTGAAACCGTTTGACAACAATACAAACAAGGTCATTGCAGGATATTCAGCCTTGCCCGGATTAAGGAAAGGCAAAAAATCAAAATATACAGGCATGCACAATTAAGATTCTGAACTGACACAAGAACCGGAAAAGATGATAAAAGCTTTCGGGATATCAGGATAAATACCTTTTTTCTATAAGATCTGCTATCTCCTTAATCTCGTCTAATCCAAAAACCGGAACCTTCAAATCAACATTCAAATCCGTAACAAAAGCTATAAGGTTATCACTGTTGAGACAAATAGGTTCCCTGTGTACTGACGATCTGAAGACCTCTATTTTAGGTCTATTTTCTCTTTTATATCCCTCAACAATAACGATATCCATATCATCAAAATATCTTACAAGACTATCAAGCGAACTGTTCTCCTCATCCTTGATCAGAACAATTTCATCAGGCGACGCAACAAGGACCATATCTGCCCCTGCCTTTCTGTGACGCCAACTGTCCTTGCCCTTTTTATCAATATCAAGCCTGCAACGGGTATGTTTTATTGTCCCTACCCTGTATCCTCTTCTTCTTATCTCCGGGATCAGTTTTTCAATAAGGGTTGTTTTACCTGAATTTGATTTGCCTATTACAGTTATTATATGTGCCATATCAATATAAAACTATTTTATACCCATAATCAATTTAAACGGCCTTTTTGCACAATCTTGGTATCAATCTACAAAACTCCCTGCAGGATGTCTGTATGGCTGTGCACAATTCCCTGGTTTCCCTGATCTTGTACAAAAGCTATCATTTACAGACTGAAAACCAGACAGTTAGCAAAATCGACTATTGGTACTAACTGTCCTTTCTTATTGCCTTATCAAGAAATTCAATGTGCCCCGAAGTACCTTTCAGGCAGCAGACAATTTGATTGGTTATATTTACAGAACCTTTACAGACACTGAAAAACACTGTCGGAAAAACAGAATATTTATTGCATTTTTTTTCTTGACACAAGATTATCATAGCACTAAATATTACTCACGTGTGTGACTCTAATCGATATAATCAGACGGTGTCAAGGACACCTTGAACATTTTCTTTTTCGGTACATATCGTAACAGGTGATAACAGTCTTGTAAAAATTCGGCCTGCTGGACAAGCAAATACAGGGCAATAACAGACAATATAACTGTCTATATTATATGTTTTTTTTAGTTGATCTGTTTTTTTGCAAGATCAGCTACAACAAAAACCAAAGACATAACAAAGAGTTATCAAAACAGAAGGGGAAAAAATGAGGTACGCAGAAACAGGGTTTAATCTAGAAGTTGATCTATCCCGAAGAAACATAGAAAAGGTAGAAAGTGACCCAAAATTAACGGAACTTTATCTGGGCGGTGTAGGCACCAATGCCAAGATAATATGGGATAGGGTTCCTCCCGAAGTTGAACCCTTCTCCCCTGACAATCTGCTGATATTCAGCACAGGTCTTTTATGTGGTACAATGGCTCCGGGAAGTAACCGCACTATTATATCTTCCATCTCTCCCCAGACCGATTTGATGGGTTTTTCAATGATGGGTGGATACTGGGCACCGGAGCTGAAGTATGCAGGTTATGACAGGGTGATTGTAAGCGGCAAGGCATCTGACCTGGTATACCTTTGGATCAATAATGACAAGGTGGAAATCCGGGACGCATCTCATTTAAAGGGAAAAAGCACCTATGAAACAGCCCTTCTCATCAAAGAGGAATTGCAGGAACCCGATGTCAAGGTTCTGGCTATTGGCCTTGCCGGTGAAAACAGGGTCTTTTTCTCGTCCATCGAATCAGAAGAAAGCAGTGCCAGCCGGTTGGGCCTGGGTGCAGTAATGGGTGACAAAAACCTGAAGGCAATAGCAGTAAAAGGTTCATCAGATCTTAATATTGCCAAGCCTGGCGAATTTGTGCAAGAGTGCAGAAAGGTACTGGATTATATACAATACAGGTTGGATAATCCTATTCCGGATGTTCCGCCCATACTGGCATATATCGGATCGCCACAGGAAATGGCCCTGCATGACGAAAAATGGCATACTATCAGTTTTTCGTGGGGAAATGCCAATGTAAGAAGGATGGATTTCTGGAATGATAGAATTGCAGAAGAATGGTCCAAAACAATGGACCAATCCATACAAAAATTGATAGCATGCCATAACTGTCCGGTAAAATGTCGTGCAATAATACAGGTTCCCGGAAAACAGACCTATGTAATGAAATGCTTTACAAAGCTTACCTATATCCTCGGCGCCATGGCAGATGACCTTGATTTCGGTTTTGATATCGGTTCTGTTGCCCAATCATATGGAGTGGACGGTTTTTCGGCCCCTCAGGTTATGGCCTTTGCCATTGAGCTCTATGAGGCCGGGATTCTGACAGATGAAGACATGCCGGGCTTTCCGTCTGACAACAAGGAAAGATTTTATTGGTTGCTTGATAAAATGGTCAGACGGGAGGGGATTGGTGACATTCTTGCCGATGGTGTTTACTGGGCTGCCCGCAGGATAGGAAAGGGAGCAGAAAAATACGATCATAACACAATCAAAAAACATGAACAGATACCCATCAAACTGGGAAAACTGAATCCCCTTTATTACCTGATGTGGGCCACAGGTGAGAAGGCAAATATCACACAGATCGAAGGGCAGATTCCACAGGGACCTCTATCCAAAGATGCCAGGGCAGGTTTTGTAAAAGACTGGATTCAGCTTCCTACAGGAAAAGAGGAAAGGTTTAAGAACTTTATTCTGGAGTGGGGTGATGAAGGTAAAAAATTCCCGGAATGGCCTTCTCCGGATCTGCTATGTGAACTTGTAGACTGGCAGGAAACAATGCATTACATCGATGACTCCCTTGGTTTATGTGCAGGCCTGTCATCGTTTCCATTAAAACCTCCGTATCATATACACAATCTGCCTCTTCTGACCTCCTATGCAGCAGGACTGGATGTTGATGAAGAGGAACTGTGGAAAATAGCTACAAGAAATCGTAATCTTGTAAGAATAAATAATATACGCAGGGGATTAAGGAGAAAGGATGATCGTCCGCCCGAGGATCATTGGAAACAAAGGATTCCCGAATATGAAGAAAAACTGATGGATACCTACTATAATTACAGAGGCTGGAACAAGGATGGAATTCCCACAAAGGAAACATTGCACAATCTGGATCTCGATTTTGTATATGAAGATTTTGTAAAAAGGGGAATACTAAAGGAAGAAGATTAAGCAGCCAGAATAACACAAAGAGCAGGTGAAAGTTATTCATGGAATTTACAGATACAGGAAGTAAAGTGAGAGGTACACGCCGTGAGTGGAGAAAAAAAGAAAAGAATAATTAAGACAATCAAGGTTGATCTTGAAAAATGCATGGGGTGCCGGTCATGCGAGCTTATATGTGCCGCATTTCATTCTACCCCAAAATATGGTACTGTTAATCCTGGGAGATCCAGAATAAGGGTATTCAGGGATACATTGAACAATGTCTTTCTTCCTGTCCGTGCAGGGGCCTATGCAAGGGCTGAATGTGATGGCAGACAGACCTATATAATCAACGGCCAGGAGTATGGGGAATGTAATTTTTGCAATGCGTCGTGTCCTTCCCGAGAATGGTTCAAGGAACCGGACTCAGGTTTACCCCTGAAATGTGACATGTGTGAGGATGATCCGGATTTAAAACAGCCTGTATGCGTTGAGTGGTGTCTTGTAGATGCCCTGACCTATGAAGAAAGAGAAGAAGAAACAGAAGAAGTGGAAAAACTGGATGAATTAGAGCTTGGGCTCGAAGCCCTCATTGACAAGTACGGGTTGAACTCTATTGTTGATACCGTTGCCCGTATGTCAATATCAGAAAATGAATAAAAGATCAGGATAAAACAGCGGGTTTTTCACAATCAGGACCTTACCGTTTTGTAAAAAAACTCACCCATCTGTTTTTGCACCAAGGGGTTCAAGAACACATAATACATTATATATTGACAGATCTCCTCAGGTAATGGTGATTTTTTGTATCAACAATATTTTTTGCAAAACCTGTATATGTTTTTTTATTGTTTGGGATAATTCAGGACAAACAAATTCAAAGCAACCCCCAGCCAACCCTGTGCAAGGCTTTTGGCACAACAGAGAACATCTTTCAAGGCATGGGGAAAACATTTTAAGGCAGCAAAAGAGGATTAAAGAAGACAGTGGAATCAGTAGCCGACTACAAAGAAATCGTAGAAGTTATAAAAGAAAACGGTGGAGATGCATTCAAAAGGTGCTTTCAGTGTGGATTATGCGATACTGTTTGTCCCTGGAACAGGGTTACACAATTCAGTATGCGCAAGATAGTCCGTCAGGCAACGTTCGGTTTTACTGAGATAGAAGGTGAGGATATGTGGCGTTGCACCACCTGTGGAAGATGTCCTCAGCAGTGCCCGAGGGATGTTAAACAGATAGAATCAGGGATAGCATTGCGCAGAATAGCTACAGAATACGGGGTATTTCCTGAATCTGTAAAACCTGTACGTACTATCAGCGCCAACCTTGTCGGTCAGGGCAATACATTAGGTGAAGAAAGGCAAAAAAGGAACGAGTGGGCAAAGGGCCTTTCTGTAAAAACATTTACCGAAGACACAGAAATTTTATACTTCCCTGGCTGTTACCTTTGCTATGATCCAAGGCTGAAAAAGGTAGCCAAGGCAACCGCCAATATCCTCAATAAAGCCGGAGTAGATTTTGGAATACTGGGGCCAAAGGAAAACTGTTGCGGAGAAAGTATTCGTAAAACCGGTGATGAAGAACTTTTTAAACGTCTTGCAAGGGAAAACATAAAGACCTTTATTGATAATGGTGTAAAACGAATTCTTGTTAACTCTCCTCACTGCTATCACACCTTTAAAAATGAATACCCTGAATTCATGGCAAATTTTGAGATAATTCATGTCTCTCAATATTTGTTCAAGCTGATCAATGAAGGGGCAATCAGGCTTACCAAAGAGTATGCAAAAAAGGTCACATACCATGATCCATGTTATTTAGGCAGACATAATGGCATATTCGAAGAACCTCGGGACGCCTTGAGGAGTGTTTCAGGTCTGAATCTGATTGAGATGTCTGAGTCACACAAGAACAGTCTCTGTTGCGGAGGTGGAGGCGGCAGGGTTTGGATGGAAACTCCAAAGGGTGAAAGGTTCTCCGATCTAAGGCTGGAACAGGCCATAGACACAGGCGCTGAAATACTGGCGACCTCTTGTCCATACTGTATTACAATGTTTGAAGACAGCAGATTGACCATGGGATTTGATGAAAAAATAGAAATCAAGGACATCACAGAGATAATACAGGAGGCAATATAAGGGATGTGTTAGAAGATCCTCCCCTTTCCAAAATCCCTGCTTTACATAAATGCTATACTAAATGAATCAATCTGCCTGTTCAGTATTGTGCTTTAAAAGTACACACATCGTGTTTAAAAGCCGGGATGTATTTTCATATCTGTAAATGGCCGGGATATCCCGGAATCCGGCCATAACGGTTTAAAGAAATTGCTATTTTCGCATAACCTTTTATTCTCTGAATTCTGCACTCAGTTTTTGAGGTAAAAAAATTGGAAAAAGATCTATCATTTAAAGAAAAAATCAGACAACTTTGTGAAAATGCCAAAGACAATGCCTTTGGAGATGTAATGGTTGTTGGTGGAGGAGTCAGCGGTATACAGGCATCTCTTGATCTTGCCAATGCCGGTTTCAAGGTATACATGATTGAAAAGGGTCCATCCATTGGTGGTCATATGGGTCAATTGGACAAGACCTTCCCCACTAATGAGTGCTCGACCTGAATACTTGCACCTAAAATGGTCGAGGCCGACCGTCATACCAACATAGAAATTCTTACCTGCACAGAGATTGACAGAGTTGAGGGAAACGCAGGGGATTTTAATGTAACCCTGACAAAAAAACCGAGGTATATCATAGAGGACAAATGCACAGGATGTACAACCTGTGTGGAATACTGTCCTGTCTTGGTACCTGACCCTTACAACCAGGGCTTGTCTGCAAACAAAGCAGTTCACATATACTTTTCCATAGCGGTTCCTCTTGTTACTTATATAGATGAAAACTGTCTTTATCTTAAAGAGAATAAATGCCGTATATGTGAAACGGTTTGTGATAACGATGCAATAGATTTTTCTCAGCAGCCCAAAAAGGTAGAACTCAAGGTAGGAGCGATATTGCTTGCCCCGGGGTTTGAGCCATATGATCCCAGGGTAAAAGATGAGTATGCCTATGGAACCATGCAGAATGTGGTAACAAGCCTTGATTTCGAACGCCTGCTCTCTGCTACAGGGCCATATGAAGGTGAAATAAAAAGACCTTCTGATGGAAAACATCCCCAGAAAATCGCATGGATACAGTGTATAGGCTCAAGACGTGTTACAGAGGGCGACAACAGTTACTGTTCTGCTGTATGTTGCACCTATACCCAAAAGCAGGTCCTTTTAACCAAAGACCATTACCCGGACATGGGGTGCACCATATTTCATAATGATATTCGTGCCTATGGCAAAGACTTTGAGCCTTACTATCAAAGGGCAGCAGAACAGCCGGATGTCAGATTTATACGAAGTTATGTGTCCATCGCCAGGGAAGATCCTGAAACAAGAAATATCACATTAAGATATTCCACCTTTGACGAGGGTGTAAAAGAAGAAGAGTTTGATCTGGTGGTTTTGTCTGTTGGATTGAATCCACCCTCAGATGCCAAGGCACTGGCAGAAAAACTTGGGATAGATCTTGAACCTCACGGTTTCTGCAAGACCAATCCGTTAAACCCGATAGAAACATCCAGGCCTGGTATATTCGTCAGCGGAGCCTTTCAGGGTCCTTTAGATATTCCGGAATCCGTATTTACAGCAAGTGGAGCCAGCTCCCAATGCGGAGAAGTCCTTAATTACAGACGGGGGAAACTCTCTAAGGAAAGGATATATCCACCAGAAAAAGATGTATCCAACGAAGAGCCAAGGATAGGTGTTTTTGTATGCCATTGCGGAGCAAATATCGGAAGAGTGGTAAATGTTCCCTCTATAGTTGAATACTCCTTAACTCTGCCAAATGTCGTCTATGCACAGGAACAGCTGTTTTCATGTGCCACCAACTCTGCAAAAGAGATATCAGATATTGCAAGGGAAAAGGGACTGAACAGGATAGTCGTTGCTGCATGCAGTCCAAGAAACCTTGAGCCCCTATTCCGTGATACGGTAAGGGAGGCGGGGATCAATCAGTATTTTATAGAGATGGCAAATATCAGAGAGCACAATTCCTGGGTTCATCCCTTAGAAAAAGAGGAGGCGACACAAAAGGCCAGGGATCTGGTTCGAATGGGTGTAGCCCGTAGCCGTCTTCTTGAACCTTTAAAGGAGATTGAACTTCCCGTAAATAAAAATGCGCTGGTCATTGGCGGCGGAATAGCAGGCATGACCACTGCCCTTTCTGTTGCCAGGCAGGGGCATAACGTTTATCTGATAGAGAAAGATGCGGATCTGGGCGGTATGGCAAGAAGGCTTTATTACACCCTTGAAGATCTGGATGTTCAGTCATATCTGAAAGATTTGGTATCTGAAATTTATCAGAATCCCCTTATTCATGTGACAACCGAGGCAACCATTACAGAGGTTAATGGTTATATAGGAAACTTTGAAACCACTGTTAAGGTCAAAGATAGAGAACACACAATACAGCATGGTGCAATTGTTGTTGCAACCGGTGCAGACGAATACAGACCTGGTGAGTTTCTTTATGGGGAAAATGAAAAGGTCATTACCCAGTTGGAATTGGAAGAACAGATATTTAAAGGCAATGAAGACCTGCTCAAGGCGCAGACCCTTGTTATGCTCCAGTGCGTGGGATGCAGAAATGAGGACAGAAATTACTGTTCACGTGTCTGCTGTAGCCATGCCGTTAAAAATGCCCTTAAATTAAAAGAAAAAAATCAGGATATGGATATCTATATCCTTTATCGAGACATGAGGACTTATGGTTTCAAAGAAGACTATTACAGGGAGGCATCAGAGCAGGATATAAAATTCATTCGCTATGAACCACCTGATAACATGCCTGAGGTGGAACCTGCAACAGAGGAAGGCAGGGCTGTTTTGAAAGTTGCAGTAACTGATTCTGTATTAGGTCAAAAACTTGCTATCAGCGCTGATTATCTTACTCTGTCTGCGGCGGCTGTTCCTTCTTCGGGAAGCTCGGAAATTTCCCGGTTGCTCAATCTTCCCTTGGGACCGGACGGATTTTTCAAGGAGGCCCATGTAAAATTACGGCCGGTTGATTTCGCAACAGACGGGATTTTCCTCTGCGGAACAGCTCATTATCCTAAACACATACCCGAAGTAATTAATCAGGCATATGGAGCTGCCGGTCGGGCAATTGCCCTCCTTTCACATGACACAGTAACAGTTTCGGGTGCGGTTTGCGAAGTGGATGTCAACAGGTGTATGGGCTGTGGCGCATGTGTAACTGCCTGTGCCTACGGCGCTATAACACTTCAAAAAACCAAACAGGGCAAAAAAGCTGTGGTTAATCCAGTGTTATGCAAAGGAGATGGTCTGTGTAATGCACAATGTCCAACAGGTGCCATTGTGTTAAAACATTTTACTGACACAGAGCTTTTCAGTCAGATTGATGAGGTGTTTCCTGAGGAAGAAACCATGGAAGAACTTAACAGAGCAGTTGGAAATATATAGAACTATACACACAAAAAAGGTCTGGACTATTTTACATAAGGAGTGAAAAAAAATAATGAGTAAAGGACAGAAATTTACGCCAAAAATATTAGGTTTCTTATGCCATTGGTGAGGATACGGCGCTGCTGACCTGGCTGGAGTTTCCAGACTGCAATATCCACCTTACATCAGGCTTATCCGTGTTATGTGTTCCGGCAGAGTTGATTTGAAGTTTGTACTTAAAGCATTCTTCAATGGATCAGATGGCGTTCTTATAGGAGGATGTCGACTCGGCGAATGCAATTATGTTACTCAGGGTAATTTCTATGCATTAAACATGGTAAAATTATGCAAAAGGATCCTTGAGCATGTTGGACTGAATCCTGAAAGACTCTCCATTAATTTCATGTCTTCTGCTGAAGGGATACTTTTTGCCAGAACAGTCACTGATTTTTCCAACAAGATAAAGGAATTAGGTCCTCTTGGAGAGCAGGAAGGCATTAACAGAAATGAATTAAAAACAAGATTGGAAGAGGCAATAAAATTAGTTCCCTATATCAAAGTGGCAGAAAGGGAAAAACTCGCCTTATGCTATGACAAGAACAACGTGGAAAAATATGATCAGCTTTATACAAAAGAAGAGATAGAAAAGCTGTTCGCAGATGTTCCCTCCTACTATATAGATCCTGAAAAATGTCAGGCCTGTGGAACTTGTCGCAGAAGGTGTCCTGCTGATGCCATTACGGGTGACAAAGGTCTTGTACATGTCATTGACCAGGACAAGTGTATAAAGTGTGGAACATGTTTTGAGGCATGTCCGCCCCGATTCGGCGCTGTTACAAAAATCATTGGTGAGCCTGTACCGCCTCCTCTTCCAGAGGATAAAAGAAAAATAGAGAGAAAAACTAAAAAGAAAGCATAAAGGAAAGAGGAAGAAATTAATATTTTTCAAAAACCTGTACAAAAAACAGCAAGTTTTCAGACCTGCATGGCAATATTATTCCCTGCCACCTGCAGACATAAAAATAATATCTGGTGTTCAGGGGTGGTTTTGTATGTTTCGCGGTAAAAACACATTCAATCTTTTGGGGATATTTTTTATATAATACAGGATATGAAAAAGTTTTATCTGGATTGCAACTTACTGTTCATCCACGGATTTTGGCACAATAAAGTTTTCAGTCCAAAAACAGGTTTTTGCACAAGATCATAAGAATCAAGTGGTACAAAGGCCTGTTTCAGTCCCTTGACAGGGAATACTGCAGATTGACACCGTGATTCTGGATAGAAAACAGTTGATTTTGTCTGAACACCCAATATTTAACATATAACAAAATAAGCCTGTTCAGTCTTTGAACGGGCTTATTTTGCTTGTAAATACTGACAAATTTCACAAACCAACCATATAACCCCATCTGCCATGCTGGCCTTACCACAACCAAAAGAAAAAGGGGTATCAATATATACAATCCCCTTTTATAGTTTTCATGCCTTATGATTATCTAACAACTTGAAAAGGGTTGAAACTTATGGATAGTAAAAAAATAGTCACCCGTTTTCCCCCAAGCCCAACAGGGTATCTTCATATTGGCGGGGCCAGAACCGCACTGTTCAACTGGTTATTTGCCAGACAGAAACATGGAAAATTCATTCTAAGGATTGAAGATACGGACAAGATTCGCTCTACAGAGGAAGCAACCAGAGCCATCATAGAATCAATGAGGTGGCTGGGTTTGGATTGGGACGAGGGCCCTGTCTTTCAATCACAGAGGACCGATCTGTATAATACTACCATTGAACGCCTGATATCTGCAGGGCATGCATACTATTGTCACTGCACACCAGAGGAATTGGAAACAAAAAGAAAGGAAGCAATGAAAAGGGGGGCAAAACCCAAATATGACGGAAAATGCAGGGAATTAGGTCTTGGCCCTGCACCAGGGGCCGTAGTCAGGTTAAAGACTCCACTTACAGGAACGACAGAATTTGATGACAGAATCAAAGGACATATCCGTTTTGACAACTCAGAACTTGATGATCTTATAATCAAAAGATCAGACGGCAGCCCCACATACCATCTCGCAGTAGTGGCCGATGATATTGATCTGGGTGTCAATGTTATAATCAGAGGAGATGATCATGTAAACAACACTCCTCGTCAGATACTTATATATCAGGCCCTTGAAAAACCTATCCCTGAATATGCACACGTACCAATGATACTTGGTCCTGACAAAACAAGATTGAGTAAACGTCATGGAGCCATGTCTGTTTTGGCATATAAGGAAATGGGTTACCTGCCTCAGGCCCTTTTAAATTCATTGGTCAGATTAGGCTGGTCTTACGGAAATCAGGAAAGATTTACAATAGATGAACTGATAGAAAAATTTTCACTTGAAAATGTAGGAAAATCCGCAGGTGTGTTTAATACAGAAAAGCTTCTTGACCTTAATGCATGGTATATCCGTAATTCATCTGACTCCTTTCTGGTAAAAGAGCTTGTTCCCTTTCTTCAAAAACAGGGCTTTGATGTAACAGATGAAAGTAATATTATGAAGATTGTACCCCTTCTGAAAAACAGAAGCAAGACTCTGGCAGAAATGGCTGAACAATCCCGTTTCTATTTTGAAAAAGATATTGCTTATGACGAAACGATCATTGCCAAATTTTGCAAGCCTTCCATACTGCCTCTTTTAAAAGATCTGCTTGCAATGTTTGAAAATATGCACGGTTTCAGCAAACAGGAACTGGAAGATGCCTTTGTATCATTCATGGAAAAAAACAATATAAAACTAAAAAAGATAGCCCAGCCGTTAAGGGTGGCCCTTACAGGAAAGACCGTAAGCCCGGGAATATTTGAAGTCATGGAGGTCCTTGGAAAAAACAGAGTAATAAAACGGCTTAGATTCATAATTGACCATATTGAAAACCAAACATCCTGAGGCAAATTGTCCTTATGGATATTAAGACCCTGCTGCTCCTGACAATAGGGTTTTCAGGAAGAGCTATCATTGTTTTTGATAAAGGGGTACAACTTCTTGGCACATTCCGGACAAACACCATGTGTAAATTCCGCATCAGAATGTGATTCTATGTAATCCTCCACTTCGCTCCAGTACCCTTTGTCGTCCCTGATTTTTTTGCACGAAGCACATATTGGTAGCAGCCCACTCAGTTTTTGGACCTTGGCAAGGGCATCCTGCAAATCTGCAATCAGACGTTCCTTTTCTTTCTGAACCCTATCCTTGTACAGGGCTATCTCTATTGCTATCCTTAACTGTCTTCCATCATATGGCTTGAGTATATAGCCAAACGGTTCAGTAGCTTTTATTCGTTCTAACATGTATTCATCTGAAAATGCAGTAAGATATATCACGGGAACACTAATGCGTGAACGAATTTCTGCCGCTGCCTCAATACCGTCAATCTTTCCCTTCAGCTTGATATCCATAATCACAAGATCAGGTTTTATATGTTCCACGGATTTAATGGCCTCTTCTCCTGATGATACAATACCACATACCTTATAACCATAACTTTCAAGACGGGCTCTCATGACCTCTGCAAGATTATCTTCGTCTTCAACTATAAAAATACTTGTCTCGGAAGCAGAATGCATTAAATTCTCAGTCATAATTTATTTCCTCTTGCCATAACACATATGAAATCCCGAACAGTTTCCATGCATAAACAGCTTACAGTACCTGCACCCGGTTCAGAATATTCTGTTATCCAACGGAAAGATACAAACCAGCATTGCCGAATCTGTTTTATCAGCCACAACAATCAATAAAAGCACTGCATCCGGCGCTACAGTCTCGTCTTCATGAAGGACTTTCATATAAACAAGATTTTTATATGGCCGTCAAACCGGAAAAGTACAATCAGATTTAAAAACAACAAGCAGATACTGTGCCAACTACATGAATCTTCTCGAAATGTTTTGGCAACATCTGCCCACCTGATCATAACCTGGTATAATCAGACCAACGGATCTGATACAAAAAAACAGCCGGGGTTCCCCACCAGGGTCTGCCTGTCTATATAAGTAAAGGTACTACACTCTGTGTACAGAAATCAGGTCATATTTTTCTCCACAGATAAAAGGCAGAATATCTTCCAACAGAATTACCAGGCAAAAGAGGTTCCATACAGCCTTAATCCAGAGATTGTATGCAACCCCTATACCCCCCCTGATACTAATATCTTTCTGCCTTTTTTGACTTTACCGAGCTTGCAAAACAACTTTATGCAAACTCGTCTTGACTTTACACATCAATTAAATATAAAAACAGATTAACTGGTTTGCGTCCATAATTGTCCCGCAGTACCCGGAACCCGCCTGTACCTTTGCGTGCCTCCCATGCGGACTGGCAGACATACAGACAGGAGGAATCTATCACAGGTAAAATTTTTGCCTTCCTTGAGCCTGAACAAAACTTAACATTTTGCAAAGACCCCAGGGTAAAACCCAACATTCCAAATCTTCAGAAAATATAGATTGTCACATGAAAAACAACAACGTGCAAGTATATTTTATCGGGGCCGGCCCCGGAGATCCTGATCTCATAACCATAAAGGGAAGGAAACTTGTTGAACAGGCAGATCTCGTCCTGTATGCAGGATCTCTTGTCCCTGCCAGCATGGTAACGTGCGCAAAAAAGAATGCCCTGGTTATGGATTCATCAGGAATGACTCTTGACGAAACCCATCGTCATATTGTAAAAACCGTCAAGGATAACAATGGGATGGTTGCCAGACTTCACACTGGCGATCCCACTCTTTATGGAGCAATACACGAACAGATCAACCTTCTTGAAAGAGATGGTATATCCTACGAGATAGTTCCCGGGGTAAGCGTAGCCTTTGCCGCCGCCGCAAGGGCAAGGCTGTCCTTTACACTCCCTGAACATGCACAAAGCCTTATATTGACCAGGGTTTCAGAAAAGACACATATGCCCGAAAAAGAGGCTCTGAGGCTTCTTGCATCTCATAGGTGTTCCATGGCAATATATCTGTCTGCAACCAGTACTGAAAAGATAAAGGAAGAACTTATTTCAGGCGGATATGATGAAAACACCCGTATATTTGTAGGATATCGCATAGGTTGGCCTGACGAAAAGATATTTTTCTCCACACTTTCAACCCTGGTTGAGGATGTGAAAAATGCCAACATAAAAAGGCAGACTGTTTTTCTGGTATGCCCTCATCAGGACAATGTTCCTCCGTCCAGGCTGTACGACCGGCAATTCAGTCATGGTTTCAGAAAGGCAGATAAATGAGCAGAACAGCCATATACACCCTTACGAAACAGGGCTGCTCTCTTGCCAAACGACTTGAAGACTCTATCGATGCAGATCTGTACATACCGGAAAAATATATCCAGATATATGAAGGAATCCCCTTTAAGGGCCTTGTATCACTTGTAAAAGACAATTTCAATGCCTACAAAAAACACATATTTATTACTGCAACCGGAATTGCAGTCAGGGCAATAGCACCATGCCTTGAAAAAAAAGATTCTGACCCTGCTGTAGTAGTCTTGGATCAGAGGGGACGTTTCTGTATCAGCCTGACAGGAGGCCACATAGGGGGAGCTAATGCCCTTGCCACAAAACTCGCCAAACTAATAAATGCCATTCCCGTAATAACTACCGCAACAGATACAGAGGACCTGCCATCAATAGATATGCTTGCCATAAAAAAAGACATGGCTATAGGCAATATAGACGCTGTAAAACATGTCAACATGGCTATTCTTGAAGGAGACAAGATACAGGTATTTGATCCGGAAGACAGACTGTCCTTAAAATCAGAGACATCTGGCATGGTAGATATAAGATATATGGACCCGAATGACACATGGCTTTCAGAAAGACCTGGCATATGGGTAAGCTGGCGTAATAAGGGCATCCTGGATGCAAGATATGAAAAACTGCTTTATCTCCACCCCAGATGCCTTGTAATAGGCATAGGGTGCAACAGGGGAACCGGAGAAAAAGAAATCCACAGTTTTATATTAAGGACATTCGAGAAAAGAGGATTATGCCTGAAAAGCATAAAGGCTATTGCCACAATAAAGGCAAAAAGGGATGAACAGGGTATATTAAAAGCAGCAAAAAAGATTGGCGTACCCGTCTCTTTTTTTGATGTTTCCATACTTGAAAATATCAGAATACCAAATCCGTCAGAAACAGTAAAAAGGCATATGGGAGTAGCAGGGGTATGCGAAGCAGCAGCAATTGCCGGTGCAGGAATGGGAAAGCTGATCATTCCCAAGACAAAGGATACAAACACAACTCTTGCAGTAGCTGTTCATCCATGATAAAGGTCGTTGGTCTTGGCCCCGGAGGTGCATCACATCAAACTCCGGAGGCAAAAAAGGCCCTGGCATGGGCAGATGTAATAGTAGGTTACAGGACATACATAGATCTGATCAGTTCTGACCTGCTGCAGGACAGGGAAATCCTGTCTACTGGCATGAAAAAAGAGATAGACAGGTGTGAGGCTGCCATTAACGAATCATTGAAAGGCAAAAAAACAGTCATTGTCAGCAGCGGTGATCCCGGTATATACGGGATGGCAGGACTTGTTCTTGAACTTGTTCACAACAGGGGTCTTGACAGCCGGATCAATGTGGAAATACTTCCAGGAATTCCTGCCCTGTGTGCCGCAGCATCTCTTCTTGGAGCTCCCTTGATGCACGATTTTGCTGTTATAAGCCTGAGCGATCTTCTGACTCCTTGGGAACTGATAAAAAAGAGACTGCTTGCGGCCCTTCGGGCAGATTTTGTCATTGTAATATACAACCCGAGATCAAAAAAAAGGGTAAGGCAATTCCACGAGGTAATAAAGCTCATTATTGAGGAGAGAGGAAAAGATACCCCGGTTGGAATTGTAAAAAACGCATCAAGACCGGGTGAGACTGTTTCGACAACCATTGCAAGCCATATTGACGAAACAATGGTGGACATGCTGACCATACTTGTGATAGGCAGCTCCTCCACACAAATAACAGGAAACAGGATGATAACTCCCCGTGGATATATGGAAAAATATCGACCTTGAAAACCCTGCATAAAGCACTTGTTTTTGTCTCAGGATATATTGATATGCATTACAGACACGGCGGCGGACCACAATTTGACATGAAAAGGCTTAATATAGCCTGCACACCAGTTGTGGACTTCAGCGTAAACATCAACCCTCTTGGTCGGCCTAATATTATAGACCAAAAATGGCAAGGTCTTATTGATGCAGTTTCTCCCTATCCTACGATAAACGGTTCGGGAATCACTCGATATTACAACGAACATCTTGGAATATCCGCAGAAAACATCCTTCCCGGAAACGGGTCTACTGAACTTATATACCTCATTCCACGGGTCCTTGGCCTTAAAAACACGGCAATAATTACACCATCCTACCACGATTATGAAAGGGCATCTTTTATTTCCGGAGCAAAGACAAGCAGATATCCATTAAAACCTGAAACAGGATTTGCACCTCCCGACGAACATGAACTGTCAAGGATTTGCACAGCAACAGATTCCCTATGGTTAGGCAGGCCAAACAATCCAACGGCAACACTTGTCTCGCGGGATATTATCTACCGTCTGTCTGAAATGTTTCCCGAAAAATGGTTCATAATTGACGAGGCCTTTATCCAGTTTGCAGACAACTGGAAGTCTGAAACTATGATGCTGGGACCCTACAGACCGAATATCCTTGTACTCAATTCCATTACAAAATTTTATGCCCTTGCAGGACTAAGACTCGGCGCAGTCATTGGACATCACCGGACAATATCCGAACTTGCAAAGGCAAAAGAGCCTTGGACAATCAATGGCATTGCAGATCTTTGTGCCCCTCTTCTCATTGAATCCAATGACTATGAAAAAAAGACCAGGACAATTATCAAAGATGAACGTATCAGGGTATTTAATGCCATAAATGAAATATCAGGCATAAAAGCGTTTTTGCCCACTGCAAATTTTATCCTCTGCCATTGGGAAAAAACAGACAATCTTGATGATCTTCTTGCCTGTCTTCTGTTAAACAACCTCTACATAAGGGACTGCCGTAATTTTCCGGGTCTTGAAAACAACTTTTTCAGAATAGGGCTTCGTATGCCACAGGATAATGACCTTCTTATAAATGCCCTTAGATCCTTCCCGTAACAAATGTCTGCCCTCAAGACATACGGCACATTCAGTCACAGGAAGTTTTTTTATTGCCAACGGCTGCCACAGACACTTTTCCATGAAAGAAACAGCCCTTATCATACTTGCCGCATTTGCTTTTGATCTTTTAACAGGCGACCCTGTCTACAGATATCACCCTGTCCGTATCATAGGTGCTCTTATCTCGTTTTTTGAAAAACACCTGAGAAAAGCCCCATGGACAGAAGGCAAAACAGGAGGAATTTTACTCCTTTGTCTAATGATTTTTTCTGTCCTGACCATATTTATAGGCACAGACCTGTTATTGAACAGGATCTGTACCATGCTTTCAAAGGCCCTTGAAATATTTATCTGTTATTCACTGATAGCTGTAAAAGACCTTGTCAATCATATAAGGCCGGTGGCGCAGGCAATTAAAAACGGAGATATTAAAAAGGCCAGACACCTTGTTGCCATGACAGTTGGCCGTGATGTCACTCAGCTTGATGAAAAGGATATAGCACGGGCAGCCATTGAAACACTTGCCGAAAATTTTGTAGACGGTTTTTTATCCCCCCTGTTCTGGTATGTTTCAGGCGCTGTAATTGGTTATATGTATTCTTTTTCCCCCTCTCTTGCTGCTGTTTCTTTTATGTTGATATTCAAAACAGTAAGCACCCTTGATTCAATGGTAGGCTACAGAACAGAAAAATATATCAGATTCGGATGGGCATCAGCAAGAATGGATGACCTTTTAAATTTTATTCCCGCCCGTATATCCATTCCTGTCCTGTTTGCAGGAAGCGCAATATCCGGACTCAATCCTACGGACGGCCTGAAAGCAGCGGCAAACGACCGGCTCAAACATGATTCTCCCAATTCTGCACATTCTGAGAGTTTTTTCGCAGGGGCCCTGCACATCCGGCTTGGCGGACCTGCCATGTATGGAGATAATATAAAAAAAAGGCCCTGGATAGCCAAAGAAAACCCCGATCCTGCTTACCAGGATATAGACAAGGCAATCAGGCTTGTCCTGTGTGCATCCTGCATATCAATACTTGTTGCTGTTTTTACAACCTTTCTGTCTGGTATGACAGACTGACAGCACATTCCCCCGGTTGAATTTCCCTTTCAGGAATCATCATTTATATCCCGAATTTTTACCATATTTTCTATTGACATCACCACAGATTATGAGATAAATAGACAAATTCAGGTGTTGTATAACTTAATAGGGAACCCTGTGAAAATCAGGGACGGGCCCGCCGCTGTAACTCCACACATCTTGAAAAGATACTTTTTCAGCCATTGTATGCCACTGTTTTTTATACTTGGCTCTGTTTCAAAACAAGGTTGTGATGGTTTCAAAACCGGATCAAACAACCCCCAGACAGACCAAATGAAATGGGAAGGCTGCTGAAAAAGAGGAGAAGTCAGAAGACCTGCCTGAATGGAATGAGATTTTTTACAAATGCCCCATTTTGTTTGCCCGGGTTCAAAAAGACAGGATTGTTAATCGCGGGAATATATCCAGGATTAAAATTTGAAATTTACCTAAGAAACCGGGCAAAGGGAAACATTATGTAAAGATCTCAAGATGGATACAGCCCGTGGACAGGCTGCTGTCTTTTTTGATCTTGTGGATAAAAAAGGGAAATCCCTGGGTCGACTTTAAAGTCGGTTCAGGGGTTTTTTTTTGGGATAAAACACCTGATCAATCCGTATTCCTGTCAATGGCAATATACCTGATCCTTAAAAACTGTTGTACAAAACAGATTGTTTCTGTGATTCAAGAAATATGACCTTATATACCAACCATTGTAAAAACGGTTTTTTATCAGTCCGTTCAATCAGTGTCTATCCGAAAACAGATTTTCAAAAAAACGGGATGCTCTTTACAAGACCAAAGGAAACAAAGGGATTATGCGGAGACACAGATCCCAACTGATCCTGCACATTGACCTGTCTGCCATGTCCGGCACAAACAGGGAGCAAGACTGTAAAAGGCAGCTCATTTATGGATGGACATTGAGTAATTTGTTTAACCAATCAAGTTCAAGGAGGGAAAACTATGAGGAAAACAATGGCAAGGGCCGCTGTTTTATTAATGTTTTTATCCATACTGTCTTTTCCGGCGTCACTGTTGGCAAAAGACATGTCTGA